>ENA-OOXJ01000085-OOXJ01000085.1-human-gut-metagenome-genome-assembly--contig:-NODE-85-length-84900-cov-6.434934_pt1 | contig 84900 bp, 72 predicted proteins | sample MGYA00241587_ERZ501343 | MGnify/ENA primary metagenome ERZ501343 (study PRJEB25962, sample SAMEA2042918) | human gut metagenome | biome: human gut; feature: human-associated habitat; material: faeces... | reverse complement strand
TACCCATTTGGCATTGACCTTATATTTCTGTGCAATCTCTTCGGCGGTGTAATACTCGGTGATGTCAAAGTCGTTTTTTGCTACCAGCCGTTCATAAGGTTTGCTTTTGAGCATGAGTTCGATGTCGGCTTTCCGTATCAGCGACATTTTTCCGCTGAGCCGGGATGCACGGAGTTTCTCTTCCTTTACCAGTTTGTAGATGTACTGGCGGCTTACACCCATCAGACGTGCTGCCTGCGAAAAGGTGAAGTATTCCTGCTTTTCCAGCGACGAGCGCAATTCCTGCATCTCCTGCATATGGCGCAGCTCCATCTTCCGTTCCATCATGCGGTGTTTGTAACCTCGTTTCGAGCATTGCGGGCTGCAATAACAGGTAGTTGTTTTCTGTGCGATGAACGGTTTTCCGCACCATTGACAAATTCTTTTTACTTCCATATTTTCGTCCTATTTTCTGCCATTTTACATGAATTTTAATTTCCCTTTTTGTCCACACATGTAAACCATTGTCAACACACGTCAACTAATGCGTCACTGTGACATTTGGGCAAACCGTGAATTTCTGTCACGGTAGAAATACGTATGAAAAATATGGATAAAAACCGTTACTTCCAAATACGGTCTGGAAAGTACATAAAAACAAAAGTCGTTGATATACAGCGACTTTATTCTAAATGGTTATGGTTGGTTATGACTGTTTACAAGCCGTCATTTGCCGATGCAGAAGCGGGAGAAGATGGAGCCGAGGACTTCGTCGGTTGTGATTTCGCCGGTTATTTCTCCGAGGTAGTGCATGCATTCTCGGATGTCTTGCGCTGCGAAGTCGCCTGATATGCCAGCTTTCAGCCCGGCGATGGCTCTTTGGATGGCGTCGCGTGCATGGACGAGTGCGTCGTAGTGGCGCGCATTGGCAACGACAACGGCGTCGGGGTCGTTGTCGGGGATTTGGGCGGCTTCTAAGAGCATTTGTTCTAGCCGGTCGACGTCGATGTCGCATTTGGCGGAGATGAATGCCGCTCGTGTGGATGGCGTCGCTTTTTCGATGGCTTTGTGCACGCTGGCAAGCGTGTCGGGGTCGAGACGGTCTATTTTGTTGACGACGGCTATCAGGGTTTTTCCTTTGGTGCGTGGCAGTATGTCGGCGGCGACGGCGGGGATGTTGTCGAGGGGCTGCGTGGCATCGATCATCCAGAGCACGATGCCGGCTTCCGATATTTTTTTGAATGTGCGTTCGATTCCCATCGATTCGATGGTGTCGTCGGTTTGCCGGATTCCGGCTGTGTCGATGAATCGGAAGGTGAGTCCTCCGAGGTCGATAGTGTCTTCGATGGCGTCGCGGGTAGTGCCGCGAATGTCGCTTACGAGGGCTTTGTCGTCGTGGAGCAGGCGGTTGAGGAGGGTGGATTTTCCGGCGTTCGGCTCTCCTACGATTGCCACCGGGATTCCGTTTTTGATGGCGTTTCCGATGGCGAAGGAGTCGGCCAGTCGGGAAAGGGTGGCGTTGATGTCTTCCGCGAGGGCGACGAGCCGTGTGCGGTCGGCAAATTCCACTTCTTCTTCGCTGAAATCGAGTTCGAGTTCGATGAGCGACACGAATTCGAGCAGTTTTTCGCGCAATGCGGACAGCATTCGGCTGAATCCGCCGCGCATTTGGCTCACAGCGATGCGGTGGGCTGCTCGCGACGACGACGCGATGACGTCGGCGATGGCTTCTGCTTGCGAGAGGTCGAGCTTGCGGTTGAGGAATGCGCGACGCGTAAATTCTCCGCCTTCGGCGGCGCGGCATCCGTTGGCTATGAGGAGGGCGACAATTTGGCTTTGCACCCATGTGGAGCCGTGGCACGACAGTTCGACAACGTCTTCGCCCGTGAAGGAATGGGGTGCGCGGAATACGGATGCCACTACTTCGTCGAGCGTTTCCCCGTCGGGATAAACGATGCGTCCGAAGTGCAAAGTGTGGGAGGGCGCGGCGGCGAGATTCGCGCCTTTCCATGATTTCATGACGGTTGGCAGGGCGTCGGGCCCGCTCACTCTGACGACGGCGATTCCTCCTTTCCCGTGGGGGGTGGAAACGGCGCATATCGTGTCGGAAATTAAGTCGTGTGTCAGTTGTTCCATTCGTTGTAGTCGCAAGATTGTTCGATACGGTTTTCAATGTCGTCGGGGAGCGCTCTGAAAAAGTCGAATCCGGTGAGTGTCTCGACGCTGTCGATGCTGACGGCTTGCCGCGCTATCGTTTTTTGTCCGCCGGCATTTTGATAGACGAATGCGATGCCGCGCCCTTCCGAAGGTGCCAACAGTACTTTGAAAAAGGCGTCGGGCACGGCGATGTCTCCGGCGATTGTTTTATGGGCGTCGCCGACAACCGGTCCTGTAATGACGATTATCGCGCTGTCGCGTATTGCCCAGTCGCGCACTTTGTCTTCCAATTGCTTCCATCCTCCGCGGTTGAGCGCGGGGAATTGCGGACATATATTTGTCATATAGAACGATTCGCGCATGGCTTGTTCGCTCCATTTCATGTCGGCGGCCGGAGCCATGTGGCCGCGGTCGTAGCCGGAGCGAGTGTAGTCGGCCGATTTCGGGCAATTCTCGACGTTTGCGTCGCGCTTGAAGCTGCCCGCGCGTTTGGCGTTTCCTTTCGTTTCGCTGCGTGTCAGCTCGTAGGCGACGTAGTTGGGAATGCGGAAAGTGGGGTTGAACGACACGGCGTAGCCGGTGTATTCGACGTTTTGGCTGTCGACAGTCGACGGCATTGCGACAGTCAGCAATTGCGCGTTTTCGACTCGAATGGGCGAATCGTCGGTTTTCTCAAACCACGAGAATCCTGCTTCGCCCGTGGCAATGCGGCTTGCATAAAGCACACCGGCCACGAGCAGAATGGCAATGGCGGCCACTGCCAGCAATTTCACGAACAGGCGATTGCCGCCGGATGTGTTTCTTCTCGACTTTTTCCGCTTTTGAGCCATAAGGGAGACGTATCTGCCTGCAAAGTTACGGAATCTGCCGGTAATATCAAGCGGCGGTGTCAGGGCGGCACTTAAACGCCGCTAAAAATCGAGCGACAACTGCACTGCCACCGACCGACGCGGCGCATCGCCCGCCGGATTCGACACCGACAAGCCCAAGAGCCTCACGGGAAGCCGTTCGCAATCGACCTCGGCCAGCAATTCTTTTGCCAACGGGAGAATTCGCGATTTGCGATTGAGCGCGACATTGACCGTTCGGCTGTGAGTCACTTGGGTAAAATCGGCATACTTCACCTTCAACGTCAATGTGTTTCCTTCAAATTCATGACGTTTCAGCCGCTCTGTCAGCTCCAACACCAATTGGTAGAGGTTGACCGTCAATAGCGACCGTCGCGACAAATCCTGTTCCAATGTGCGTTCGCATCCGATGGATTTTCGCACCCGTTCCGGTTCCACCTGCCTGTTGTCGATGCCTCGCGCGAAATCGTAATACAACGCTCCCGCTTTTCCAAACGCGTCGATCAATCCCCCTTTGGAATAAGAACGCAACAAGGCTCCGTTGTGGATGCCCATCGCGTGCATTTTGCGTGCCGTCACTTGCCCGACGCCCCAAAATGCCTCAATCGGAAGATGCGCAATGAAATCCAACGCTTGCGAAGGATGCACTGTGCACAACCCGTCGGGCTTGCGATAGTCGGAAGCGACTTTCGCCAGAAATTTATTGTACGACACGCCTGCCGACGCCGTCAAATGCAATTCCTCGCGGATTCTCCGCTTTATTTCAATTGCGATGTCGACAGCCAGCGGGATGTCCTTCTTGTTGTGTGTCACGTCGAGAAAAGCCTCGTCGAGCGACAAGGGTTCAATCAAGTCCGTATAGTCGCGGAATATTTCGTGGATCTGCGCCGAAACTTCCTTGTAGACCTGCATCCTGCCTTCCACGAAAATCAAATCCGGGCACAATCGTTTCGCCCGCACCGACGGCATGGCCGAACGCACGCCGTAGCGCCGAGCCTCGTAGCTCGCAGCCGCCACGACGCTCCGCATCTCTTCATGCCCCACTGCGACAGGCTTGCCGCGCAATTCCGGGTGGTCGCGCTGCTCTACGGAAGCATAAAACGCGTCCATGTCCACATGTATGATTTTTCGATATTCCGGCATATTGCAAAGTTACGATTTTTGAACCGGAAAAACCGCATCTTGCCGGAACCACCCGCCACAAAAAAGCGAAGGGAATTTGCCATTTGTTGGCGTTCAACAAAAAGGCTCAAACTTTGACCACGTCGCAAATTATTTGTATTTTTGCGACAAAGTGCGATATGAGAATATGCGGATACATATGATTTATGGTGAATCAATGTCATTTGAAGAGTTGATAAACAAACTCAGAGAATTGAATGATAGAGTAAAAAGGTTACATATTATTTGATAAATTAGGCAATGGAAAAGTTATTAAAATATATTGCTGTCCGCTAAACATTTTTAGTGACGCATAAATTAGAAGAGGGTGTGCCAAAAAGGCACACCCTCTTCATTGTTTTTTCGAGCCTCTTGTCGGATTCGAACCAACGACCCCGAGATTACAAATCACGTGCTCTGGCCAACTGAGCTAAAGAGGCAAAAATGGGCAAGCTGGCTATATCGCGCCGCTACAACCTACTACCCTTGCTTCGGTCAAGACCTGGGGGAGTTCGCAGGGAGCTGGCCGTATAGGACTTACCCGGGTGCAAAGGTAGCAACTTTTTCCGAACTCCGCCAAAAAAGCGCAAAAATATCTTTTCCATTCGGCAATTGCCACTTTCGACAGGTGAAATCCGATTGCAATTCTGCAACCATCCACTTCAATTTGACTACCTTTGCAAACCTTTAATATAGCCTGTATGAAAAAACATGCCTTCAAAGAGTGGATGATTGCCGTGCGGCCATGGTCGTTTCCGGCATCTGCCATGCCCGTTATCGCTACATTGGGCTATTTGTTTGCCCGCCACGACAACGCCGATTGGATTAACGGCATTTGGGCATTGCTCAACATCATCGTGTTTCATGCAGCCGGCAACACGTGGAGCGATTATTTCGATTATCGCCGGCGTGTCGACGCCCACGATACCTATGGCGTGCACACGCTGACAACCGGCATGTTCACGCCAAAAGAAATTTGGTGGCTTTCCATAGGGCTTTTGGCTGCGGCTCTCATTACCGGTGTCGGATTGTGGCTGCGCACAGGCATGCCGTTGCTCTACATCGGAATCGGCGGTCTGGCTTGCTCCGTGCTGTATCCGTTCTTGAAATATCATGCTTTCGGCGACTTCGTGATATTCATCGCCTATGCGTTGCTGCCCACCGTGGGGACAGTCTATGCCACAACGCTCCTGATCGATTGGCAAGTGCTTTGCTTGGCTGTGCCGGTGGGGTTGATCACCGTGGCTATACTGCATTGCAACAACACACGCGACATGCATACCGACCGCCGTGCCTGCATCCGCACCATCGCGATGAACATCGGCAGGCGCGCTTCCGTCGTGCTCTATTGCATCGAAATCATATTCCCGTTTTTCTGGATTAGCGGCTGTGTCGCTGTCGGGATGCTGCCTGCATGGTGCTTGATTGCATGGGCGGCATTTTTCCCTGCCTTGCAAAATGCGCGCAAAGCCGTCGGTTTCCTGAAAGATGGTTCTTCCGCGATCGCCAACTTGGACGAAGCTACGGCAAAACTCCAATTGATGTTCAGCTTGTTGCTGTTTGCAAGTTTCATAATTAGTGGGATAATGCCATTAAGAAGTTGATTTTTACACTCGCTATTGCCGCCGTGCTGTGGACTGTGATGTTCTCGCCGTGGACATCGCCTTGCGTTAATTTCTGGTGGATGATGACCGGCTCGGCAGTCGCGCTCTGCGCTCTCTCCACCGCGTTCAATCGCGGCTGGTGGCGGCAGGTTCGCTGGAGCGCTTCCAATGTTGTGCTCGGAGTGGCAATTGCCGCCGCGTTGTGGGGGATATTCTGGATCGGCGACAAGGCTTCGGCGTGGCTGTTCGACTTCGCTCGGCCGCAAGTGGATGCCATATATGGCATGAAAGAAGGAGAATCGCCGTGGCTGCTCACGGCATTGATGCTTCTGCTCATCGGTCCTGCCGAAGAAATCTATTGGCGCGGCTATGTGCAGCAAACCTTGTCGAAACGTTGGGGCGCGAATGCCGGATTTGTCGCGGCCACGTTGCTCTATGCCTTGGTTCATGCCGGCTCGTGCAATTTCATGCTTACAGCGGCTGCGCTGACTGCCGGCATCGTTTGGGGTGCGCTCTATCGCTTTTTCCCCGAACGTTTTTCGGCAATCATTCTTTCCCACTCCATTTGGGACGTGGCAGTTTTCATTTGGTTCCCGATATAAATAAATGCCTGTCAAATGGCATGGTTGCGCCAACGGTTGCTTCGCAAATAACCGGCGCAAAGCAAAAGCATTGTCGTGCCGTAAACGGTTTCGGAGCTCCATGCCCAAGCCACATCGATCCGCATTTCAAAAATCGTCACCGTGATATATGCCATATAGACCACCAAAGCCGCTATTTCAAGCAAAAACGCCGCTTTCGTTTTGCCTGTTCCCGAAACGCTTTGGAAAAAGATATTCGAAGGAATCAGCACAATATAGGAGAAGCACATGACCCATACGGATGCCACGGAAGCGTCGCGCAACGCCGGAATGTCGGTGTAAATGGAAATAAACGGATGGGGCCACGCCGCAAGCACGACGACCAATGGCACTAAAATGGCATAAGCAAGCAAGATGCACCGCCGTATCGCTTTGCGCACATCGTCGGCCTGTCCTGCTCCAATCATGTTGCTGACGATCGAGCTGCATGCCGACGCAAACGCGATGACTATCATGAAGAGGAAGCCCGACAAGCTGCGCACGATGTTTGTGACAGCCAATTCGCGTTCGCCCAAATGCTCGATGTAGACAAAGAAAATAAACCAAGTGGAAATCGACAGGAAGTTTTGAATCATCACCCACAACGAAACGTGCAGGATGCGCCGCAATTCGCGAAAATTCACACGGCTCATGACGTTCAAACCGTAAGCACGATAGTTGATGCGCTGCCTTGTGTACACGATGAAAAACACCAACGACACCAATTCCGACAACGACGACCCTATGGCTGCGCCGGCGATGCCAAGCGCCGGAAAGCCCAATTTGCCGAAAACAAGCACGTAGTTGAACACCACGTTCGACAGCACCATGACAATCGAATTGAGCGTCAGCGTCTTCGTATGCGTCGTTCCCACGAAGAAGGCGCGAAACATGCCGGCGGCAAAAGCAAAGAAAAAGCCATAGACGCGCCACACCAAATAGTCCTCCGCCTTTTCAAGCACGTGCGGCGAAGAAATCATCAGCGACAAGATGCCATCGGCAAACACTTGGACGACGACAAACAAGGCTGCGGCCAACGCCATCAAGAAGAACAATCCCTGATAAAAAATCTGGCCGATGGATTGCAAATTGCCTTCGCCATTCCGACGCGCAATCAAAATTTGCGCACCAATGCAGAAGCCGTGTCCCGCCATGAAAAAGACCATGTAGAACACGCCTGCTATTGCCGAAGCGCCAAGTTCCACTTCCCCGACACGTCCCATAAATGCTGTGTCTGTCAGTCCTATCAATTGCTCCATGACAAGGCTGATCAGGATTGGATAGGCAATCGTCCAAATCCGTTTGTAGCCAAATTCCGTTTTCATACGCTGTCCTAAAAATGTACAAAAGAGGTGCAAAATTAGCTATTCCGGCAGAATCTTGCAACGATTTGCAGAATGGGCAGATAAGCGACAAGCCATGCCGTTTTCCGAGCAACGCACCTGTCGAATTATTTGAAAATTCGTCGGCAAAAGACGCATTTCTATGCGTTTTATAGTAACTTTGTAATTGTCTAAACAAGCGAAATTGCTTTTCGCTGTTGCAAATACAGACTATGATAGAGGAACTTAAACGACGAATAGTCGAAGGCGGGTCAATCACGCCAAAAGAGGCTGAAGCATTGGCTTCCGTGCCGGAGCGCGATGCGCTCTGCGATGCCGCCGACGAAATACGCCGCCATTTCTGCGGCAACGAAATCGACACTTGCTCCATCGCCAATGCCCGTTCCGGGAAATGCGGCGAAGATTGCAAATGGTGTGCGCAATCGAAACATTTTTCAACCGGAGTCAAGGAATACGAACGCATCGGCACGACGCAATTGGTCCAAATGGCGCAAGGATATGACCGCATCGGCGTAAACAGATTCTCTTTGGTGACAAGCGGACGCAAGGTTGCCCCAAAAGACGCAGCGGCATTTTGCGACGACTACAAATTGCTCGCCAAGGAAACAACCCTTTCGCTTTGCGCATCAATGGGTTTGGTCGACGAAGACACGCTTCGTGCGCTAAAAGCCGCCGGCGTGTCGCGCTACCACTGCAACATGGAAACCTCGTCGGAATTTTTCCCTTCTCTCTGCACCACGCATACGCCCGACGACAAGAGCCGTGTGATTCGGGCGGCACGGGCGGCCGGAATGACGGTGTGCAGCGGCGGAATAATCGGAATGGGAGAAACCATGAGCGACCGGATTCAAATGGCATTCGAATTGCGCGCGCTCGAAGTGGATTCCGTGCCAATCAACATCCTAAACCCCATCAAAGGCACGCCGCTCGAACATGTTCCCGCCATATCCGAAGATGAAATAATCCGCACGGTGGCCGTGTTCCGATTCATATTGCCTTCGACCACGCTGCGGTTTGCCGGCGGGCGGGCCCGATTGTCGCGAGCTACCGTGAAACGCATCCTGCAAGGAGGCATGAACGGTGTGATGATTGGCGACCTGCTGACTACTGCGGGCAACGACGCCCGCGACGATTTCCGGCTCTTCGAGGAATGCGGCTTTCAGATAAAAAAACAATTGGCAAAATGATGACTTCCGAACAAATATATCGCGAAGGAGCCTACAAAGGTGTTGCAATGGGAATCTATTTGTCCATAGCATCCCTATTCATGCTGGCAGGCAACGGCACTGTCTTGTCGCTTGTCGCGCTTGCCATGCTCATCGGCGTGCCATTTTTCCAACATCGCCTGATGCTCGCCGCCTACAAGAAACACCGCTGCGCGGCCGGTTTCGCCGGATTATGGCTGCTCGGCATCGTCGTTTTCATCGGAGCGTCGCTTATCTGCGCTGCCGCCACCTACGCTTATTTGGCATACATCAATCCGAATTTCATCGACAATTTGCTTCTGCAAACGGCAGAACTCTATCGGCAATCGCCCGAGTTGCAGCAGACCGACTTTTTCCGAGGCTTGTCGATTGCCATTGAAAACGGATTGACTTTTTCTGCCGCCGATTTTTGCATCGAAATGATTTTGCTCACCATATTTTCCGGTTCAATTCTGTCGATATTGCTGGCTTTGTTGATTAAGAACCAGAGAGTCAAACAATATTAATTAACAAACAATTTTGCGATTCAACACGTTTCTCATACACATAGGTATAATTTAAAAATGCAATTATGAAACAGTTGAAATTTTTATTCGCATTCATAGCAACAGTGGCGCTCGCGTCTTGCGGAACGGTTGGAGAACTTTCCGGCACGCAAAGCACAGAAATGAGTGAGGCAGAGAAGCGCCAGCAAGCGGAACTCGACTCCATACGGTTCGAGATAGCGAAAGAAGCGGTCGAAAATCACCGTTTCGTCATCGTGGCAGATCGAATATCGGGGAAACGGGGGTATTCCGTCAACGTCAACGAAACAACCAATTTCGTTCTCGTGCAAGGCGACAAAGCAACCGTGCAATTCGCCATCGAGCGAGGCATAAGCGGATTCAACGGTCTGGGAGGGCTGACAGTGGAAGGCTCCATCACCAAATCGGAAATCAAATACGACAAAAAGGGGAACCTCAACGTCACCATGTTTGTCTTGGGTTCGGCCATTTCTGCCGACATCCAATTCAGGCTTCCTAAAAACAGCACGCGATGCGATGCCACCGTCACATCGACATTCTACGGAGGGCGACTCGTATTTTCAGGCGAGCTTCATCCCTACGGCACAGATATTTATCAAGGAGTTACACTAAAATAAAAATACAAACCTAATTTAACCGTCATGGACAAGTATTATTATCTCGGACCGGAAGGTCGACAAATGGGGCCTTATTCGTTTTCAGAGTTAAGATCGAGAATCACGCCAGAAACGATTGTGTGGAGAGAAGGCATGGACGATTGGGCGCCGGCATCGACTGTGCCGGAGCTTGACGAACTTTTTCGTTCGTCAACGCCGCCCCACGCGTCGGCATTTACGCCGCCTCCCGTAAAGAAACCCGACAATTGGCTCGTGTGGTCGATATTGAGCACATTGTTTTGCTGCCTTCCGCTCGGAGTCGTTGCCATTGTCTATTCGGCGCAAGTCGATTCGCAATGGTACAGGGGCGAACACGAACGCGCCATCAACTCCGCCAGAAAGGCGAAAAATTTCACAATAGCAGGCGTCATATGCGGCGTTGTCGGTTCAATTATCTATTTCATCCTATTGGCGACTGTCGGCGTGACTTCTGCTGTGTTTGGAATATAGGGACATGGCTGTTGGCGGCAAAACGAGACACGCGAAACTGCGCATCTTTGTTTGGGTGGCAATAGCTTTGCTTGTCGCGTGCGGAGGATTCTGTTATTTCTATTTCTTCGACACGACGCAATCCGCTTTCGCCCCGCAATGCTTTTTCTTGAAACTGACAGGTTGGCGATGTCCGGGGTGCGGCACGCAACGCGCTTTCCACGAATTGGCTCATCTCAATGTGGCAGGCGTGGCGCGCTACAACCCGTTTCTCTTTTTCGCCATTCCCTATCTGTTTGCAATCGTTTATGCCGAAATAGCACGGCGCATGGGGCGAAGCCCCCGCTTCGTGCGTTTCCTTTACAGCCGGCCGGCAATAATGGCCGTATTTTGGCTTATCGTCGCTTATTGGGTATTAAGAAACGTGTTTAACATATAATTCAAATGCTTGCATATACATACATCGAAAAAGGCAAATTCGAATTGCTCGAAAAGACCGTCCCTGCACTTCAAAGCCCGCGCGATGCCATCGTTCGCGTGACGCTCGGAAGCATTTGCACCAGCGACTTGCACATCAAGCACGGCAGTGTCCCGCGTGCCGTGCCCGGCATCACGGTCGGACATGAAATGGTAGGCATCGTCGAGCAAGTCGGCTCGGAAGTTGCCACCGTTCGCCCGGGCGACAGGGTGACTGTCAATGTCGAAACATTTTGCGGGCATTGTTTTTTCTGCCGGCATGGTTACGTGAACAATTGCACCGACCCCGACGGCGGTTGGGCGTTGGGGTGCCGCATCGATGGCGGTCAAGCTGAATATGTTCGCGTGCCTTATGCCGATCAAGGATTAAACCGCATTCCGGACACAGTCAGCGACGAGCAGGCGCTATTTGTCGGCGACATCCTTGCCACAGGCTATTGGGCTGCCGACATCGCCGACATTGCCACGGGCGACACCGTGTTGATCATCGGTGCCGGCCCTACGGGCATATGCACGATGCTTTGCGCCAAGTTGAAACAGCCCGGACGCATTGTCGTGTGCGAGCAGATGCCGGAACGAATCGATTTCGTTCGGAAGCATTATCCGGAAGTTGCCGTAGTCACGCCGCAAGAATGCAAGGATTACATCCGGCGCGTCGGCTGCCACGGCGGAGCCGATGCCGTATTGGAAGTGGCCGGAAGCGACAGTTCTTTCCGGTTGGCATGGGAATGTGCCCGACCGAATGCCGTGGTGACTGTCGTTGCCCTTTACGATCGTCCGCAAACGCTTCCGTTGCCCGACATGTACGGGAAAAACCTCACGTTCAAAACAGGCGGCGTCGACGGATGCGAATGCGCGGAAATTCTTCGACTGATCGAGCAAGGGAAAATCGACACGACGCCGCTCGTCACACACCGATTCCCGCTCAACCGAATCGATGAAGCTTATCGGATTTTCGAGCGCCATGTCGATGGCGTCATGAAAGTGGCGATAACGCCAAAAGAGTAATTCTTTTGCGGGGAGATTTTATTCTTCGTAAATCATTTTTCTCGTCATTCCGCCGTCGGCCACAATGTTTTCTCCGTTCACGAAATCGTTTTCGGGCAGGCATAGAAACAGGCAGATGCGTGCGATGTCGTCCGGTTGCCCGACACGGCGCGAGAGGTGTTGTTCGTGGTCGCGTTCGGAAAGCGATTTGTAGCCGGATGTTTGAATCCATCCGGGGGAAATGGCATTGACGGTGATGCGCAATGGCGAGAGGCTTGCAGCGAGCGCGTGGGTCAACGAATGGATGCCCCCTTTCGATGCGGCGTAGCATTCCCATCCGGGTTCGCTCATCAGGTAGCGCGTGGAGCAGATGTTTATGATTCTTCCGAACGGATTCTCAGCCGGAAGGCTTCTCCGATGTTCGGCCAACATTTTTGCCGTGACAAAGGCAGAGCGCAGATTGATGGCAACGATGCGGTCGAAATCGTCGATGCTCGTGTCGGCGATGTCTTGCTGCCGGCTGATTCCCACGTTGTTTATCACGATGTCGATGTCGCCCCATGCGCGAAACAGGCGGTTCATGCATTGCGCGAGCGCGTCGGCATCGGCCACGTCGAGGGGATGAAACTGCGAACCGGTCGTTTCTGCGGTTTGCCGTCCGGCTTGTTCGTCGCAGTCGCAAAATGCAACGCGGCATCCGGCATTGGCAAATGCCGACACGATGGCTTTCCCGATGCCCGACGCGCCTCCCGTGACGAAAACGCGCCGGCATGGAAATTTTACAGTAAGCGTCCCCGGCTTGTTGCCCGATGGCGTGAGCCGCGTTTTTCGGTTGCTTGCAGCTTTCTTCGCGCGGTATTCTTCGAATTTCTTCTCTAAATAGTTGTCGGCCATAGACAGTCAAGCAATGATTTAGTCCGTCCAGCCATTATAGTGGACGTTCTCCGGTTTCCATTTGTCTTTTGGTTCTTGCGCTTTGGCGGGATAGCCCACCGGTATCAGGCAAAGCGGCACGATATGCGAAGGAAGCGACAAGGTTTCCGAAATGATGCGGATGCGTCCCTTGTCGGGATAAACGCCGGTCCACACGGCGCCCAATCCCATGGCATGGGCGGCCAATAGGATGTTTTCCGAGGCTGCCGACGTGTCTTGAATCCAAAATTCGGCTGCTTCTCCTTCGAGAGTTTTCGTCATGTCGCCGCAAACGACGATGGCCGCTGCCGCTTTCGCCGTCATGGAGGCGTTGGGCAGGCTGTCGGCCAAGGCTTTCAGCAATTCCGGCCGATCGACCACAATGAAGCTCCACGGCTGTTTGTTGACGGCTGTCGGAGCTGCCATTCCGGCTCGTAGCAATGTGTCGATTTTTCCGGATTCGATGGGCTTGCCTTGTTGGTAGTCGCGGATGCTGGTGCGTGTCAGGATGATGTCGAGCGCATCGCTTTTTCCGGCGGAATCCGGCGAAGCGGCAATTTTGTAGGTTATGCCGGCCGAAACGGCTGCAATGGCAATTGCGCCGATGATGCAAGTTGCTATTTTTGCAGTTTTTTTCATGATTGTTTTGTCGAAAAGTCAATGATTAGAATAAACTCCAAGATACGGTGAGCCCTGCCATGACGATAGCCACCATGCTCATCAATTTGATGAGGATATTGAGGCTCGGTCCCGATGTGTCTTTGAACGGGTCGCCCACAGTGTCGCCCACGACGGTGGCTTTGTGCACGTCGCCGCCTTTTCCGCCGAAGTTGCCTTCTTCAACGTATTTCTTGGCATTGTCCCATGCGCCTCCGGCGTTGGCCATGAACACGGCAAGCACAAATCCCGAGGCCAAGCCGCCGATAAGCAGCCCGATGACGCCTGCAACGCCGAAAATCAGGCCGACGGCCACCGGAGCGATGATGGCGAGCAGCGACGGGAATACCATTTCGCGTTGCGCGCCGCGTGTGGAAATTTGGACGCATCGAGCGTAGTCGGGGTCGGTTTTTCCGTCCATGATGCCTTTTATCTCGCGGAATTGCCGGCGCACTTCCTCTACCATTTGCGATGCCACGCGCCCTACGGCATTCATCGTCAATCCGCAGAAAAGGAAAGCCATCATGCTGCCGATGAATATGCCCGACAGCACTTTCGGGTTCATCAGGGTCACGTCGTAGTAGGTCATGAAATCGGTGAACGATGCTTTCGCAATTGGGATTCTTTCTCCGACTTCAATCACCTTTGTGCCAAGTCGGTCGAGCCCGATGCGTATTTCTTCGATGTACGATGCCAGCAAGGCCAATCCCGTAAGCGCCGCAGAGCCGATGGCAAATCCTTTGCCGGTGGCGGCGGTGGTGTTGCCGAGCGAGTCGAGTGCGTCGGTGCGTCGGCGCACTTCCTTGCCCAATCCGCTCATTTCGGCGTTGCCGCCCGCATTGTCGGCAATCGGTCCGTAGGCATCGGTGGCAAGCGTGATGCCGAGCGACGACAACATGCCGACGGCGGCGATGCTGATGCCGTAAAGTCCTTGGCTCACATTGGCAAAGTCAAAGCCCGCGCCAAACCAATAGGAGAGAATGATGCCGGCCACGACTGCCAGCACCGGAATGGTCGTGGAAATCATGCCCAACCCGATTCCGGAGGTAATGACTGTGGCCGATCCCGTTTTTCCGCTTTCGGCAAGCCGCCGCGTGGGGCGGTAGGATTGCGATGTGAAATATTCAGTGGCTTGCCCGATGACGACGCCTACCACCAAGCCGACAACGACTGCAATGGCGATGTTCAGCCAATTGGGCATGCCGAGCAACCAAAGGATGAGGAAAGAAGCGCCGGCAATGAGCACGGAACTGAGGTTCGTGCCGAGCGAAAGCGAGCGCAACAGCGTTTTCATGCTCGCGTTTTCTTTCGTCCGCACTGCGAATATGCCGAGAATCGACAGGATGATGCCGACAGCAGCGATGAGCATCGGGGCAATGACGGCTTTGAATTGCGCGTCGTCGGCGCTCACAAATGCCGCTGCTCCCAGAGCCGAAGTGGCGAGAATGGAGCCGCAATACGACTCGTAGAGGTCGGCACCCATGCCGGCCACGTCGCCCACATTGTCGCCCACGTTGTCGGCAATCGTGGCCGGATTGCGCGGGTCGTCTTCCGGTATGCCGGCTTCCACTTTTCCGACAAGGTCGGCACCCATGTCGGCGGCTTTGGTGTAGATTCCGCCTCCGACGCGGGCAAACAATGCTTGCGTCGAGGCGCCCATGCCGAATGTGAGCATCGTCGTGGTGATGATGGTGAGTTTGGCTGTCGAAGATTCTGCTTCGATGAAGTGGTCAAGGATGAGGAACCACAAGGATATGTCGAGCAATCCCAATCCGACGACGATGAGTCCCATGACTGCGCCGCTGCGGAATGCGATGCGCAACCCACGGTTCAGCGAGCGGGAAGCTGCATGGGCTGTGCGCGCTGAGGCGTAGGTGGCTGTTTTCATGCCGATGAATCCGGCAAGGCCGGAGAAAAATCCGCCGGTCAGGAAGGCCACCGGAACCCAGTGGTTTTGCAAGTCGAAGCCGAACGCCATGATGGCGAACACGACTACCAAGCAGGCAAATACGATTCCGACCACTTTGTATTGTTGGCGGAGATAGGACATGGCACCCTGCCGCACGTGCAAAGCGATTTTGCGCATCGTGGGCGTGCCTTCGTTTTCTTTTTTCATTTCGCGGTAGAAATACCAAGCAAGGGCGAGCGCAAGAACTGCGGCGCCGGGAACAATCCAGAACAGGGGTGTTTCCATAAAAACGTGATAATCTTATGAGGTTTGTAAAAACGTTGTAAAATTAATGCGATGCGGCGAAACGTGAAAGTTTAATTTTTATAAAAACTCTTAACGAAGCTCCGCCAATCGGCGCTTGTTTAAAATTTTTGCAACCGTAGAGGATTTGTTTTGTCCAATTTGAGAAATTGTCCCAAGAATTTAGTTTCCGTCGAGGCGGGATGGCGGTTGAACTTTTCGGTTGCGGTTTTTGTTTTTGTTAAATCGAAAGATGGCAAATTATGGCTACGTTGGGCGAGCGCAATGAGTTGCTGAATCGCCGGATGCTTGTCGATGCTTCGGAAGGATTTGCCGCAAAGCAAATGGAGCATGGATACCGAACAAGTACCGAACAACCTGCCGAACAAGTTATGGCATTGCTGCTTCCCTTGTCGGATGGGCAATTGTCGTTGAAAGAATTGATGGAGAAAGTGGGGCTGAAGCATCGTCCGACATTTTTGCGCAATTACATCAATCCGGCTCTCGATGCAGGTTTCATTGAAATGCTGTATCCCGACAAGCCCAACCACCCGAAGCAGAAATATCTGTTGTCGGAAAAGGGATTGGCTGCATGTGAGGGATTCAAGAAAAAGCAAAAGGGTCGTTGACGGCGGAATTTCGGGAACGACAAATCGAAAGATGGCAAATTATGGCTACCTTTGCACTGCTCAAACGGGCGAACTGTCTCCCTGCGTTCGATCTGGTAGGCTGGAGGCGTTTTTGAAATGGAAAAAAGAAACTAAAAAAGAAATATTATGGGTAAAAAAGCTTTGTTGATGATTCTCGACGGTTGGGGCATCGGCGATCGTAAAAAGGACGATGTGATTTTTTCAACTCCGACGCCTTATTGGGATTATCTTTTGCAAACATATCCGCATTCGCAACTTCAAGCATGTGGAGAAAATGTGGGACTTCCCGACGGGCAAATGGGCAACTCGGAAGTCGGCCACTTGAATATCGGCGCAGGGCGCGTCGTTTATCAGGATCTTGTGAAAATAAACAAGGCGATTGCCGACAAGTCGATTTTCGACAACAAGGAAATCCGTTCGGCTTTCTCTTACGCCAAGGAATCGGGCAAGGCCATTCACTTCATGGGATTGACGTCGAATGGCGGCGTGCACAGCTCGTTGGAGCATCTCTACGCGCTTTGCGACATTGCCAAATCCTATGGTTTGCAGAAGGTCTACATCCATTGCTTCATGGACGGCCGCGACACAGATCCCAAGAGTGGCAAGGGCTTTATCGAAGAAGTGCAGGAGCATTGCCGGAAATCGACGGGCGTGATAGCTTCGATTGTGGGCCGCTTCTATGCCATGGACCGCGACAAGCGTTGGAATCGCATCAAGGAGGCATACGATCTGCTCGTGGAAGGCAAGGGCAAGCAGGCATCCGACATGGTGCAGGCGATGCAGGAATCCTACGATGAAGACGTGACCGACGAATTTATCAAGCCGATCAACAATTCTACCGTCGACGGCACAATCAAAGAGGGCGATGCCGTGGTTTTCTTCAACTACCGCAACGACCGTGCCAAGGAATTGACAATCGTGCTTACGCAACAAGACATGCCGGAAGAAGGCATGAAGACCATAGCCGGATTGCAATACTACTGCATGACTCCCTACGACGCGTCGTTTAAGGGCGTGCATATCCTTTTCGACAAGGAAAACGTGCAGGACACGCTCGGCGAATATCTTTCACGCAACGGCAAAAAGCAACTTCATATTGCCGAAACGGAAAAATACGCGCACGTCACGTTCTTTTTCAATGGCGGGCGCGAAGCTCCATTTGACGGGGAAGACCGCATCTTGGTGCCGTCGCCGAAAGTTGCCACTTACGACTTGAAGCCGGAAATGAGCGCGTATGAAGTGAAAGACAAGCTTGTGGAAGCGATAGGGACGGAAAAATACGACTTCATCGTCGTGAACTATGCCAATGGCGACATGGTGGGCCATACGGGCGTTTATGAAGCCATCGAGAAGGCGGTAAAGGCAATCGACTGCTGCGTGAATGAAACAGTGGAAGCTGCGAAAGCCCACGATTATGAAGTGCTGATCATTGCCGACCATGGCAATGCCGACCATGCCATCAATGCCGACGGCACGCCAAACACGGCGCATTCGCTGAATCCGGTGCCTTGCGTTTACGTGACGGCTTCGGAGGGAGTGAAGATTGGCAACGGCATTCTTGCCGATGTGGCTCCCACGATTTTGAAGATTATGGGAATGCCCCAACCGGCCGACATGACAGGGAAAGCGTTGTTTTAACGCAAAAGGGCAAATGCAATAGAAGCGGGGATGCGCGGCAACATGGCGCATTCCCGCTTGTTTTTTGCTGCCTGTCAGGACAGATTGATATTGAAAGAGGCGTTAATGTTGTAAAGTTTTTTCCTTGCTGCGCTTGGCGACTTGTTGCGTTTAAGGTTGCGCGTTCATTTCGGCAAGCACTGCGAAGGCTGTTTCGAGGATGGTGTCTTTCCCTTGTGCGCGGTCGGATTCCGTCATGTCGACTTTGCAGCCTTCGGACGGGTCGACGCCGAATTCCGTCAGGTTGCCATTGGCGTCGTAGATGGGTGCTGCGCTGAACCGGACGCTCCATCCGTTGGGCAGTTCGGACGTGAAAGGCATGCCGCATCCGCCTCCTGTGGTGTCGCCCACGATGCGGACGTCAGGCAGATTTTTCATGATGGAAACAAAATTGTTGGCTGCGCTGTATGTGGCACGGTTGCACAACACGACCACCGGTTTGTTCCAGCGTACGCGCCCCTGTGCCGGTTCGATATAGTATGCGTATGGTTCGGAAAATTCATTGTGTCCGGGGCCTGTCTTGTGGGAGATGTATCCGGCGAGTATGCGATGGTCGATGAATCGGGCAACGAGCGTTTCGGCATTTGTGATGATGCCTCCGCCGTTGTCGCGCACGTCGACAATCAGTCCCGAAGCACTTGCCAGCGACGAAAGGATGTAGTCGAGATTGCCTTCTCCGATGGTGGATGAAAAGGAGGCATAGTGCATGTATGCCACGTTGTTGGACAGTATGCCGTAGTCGATGCCGCTGGCGCGGTGGTAGTCGAAATTGAAATAATGTTCTTGGATGAGCCGTTCGTCGTAGTTTTGCGGGTATTGTTCCCATATCCAATAGCGCGACACGTCGAACGGCGACGAGAGGTTTGTATGCCCGTCTTTCAATTCTGCCAGCATGTCGGCGCAAACGCGAAACAATTCTTCATCGGTCATGCCGTCCGCGATTTTTTGGCTATATTGCTCGCCAATCGCCTGCCAATCCACGTTCTTGTGCTCGAAAAAGCAATAATGTTCGTCGAGCGCGGCCCAAAGCGCCTCGAAATTGCCTTTGGGATTGTCGGCATATTCGGGCGTGTCGTGGCAACTCGCCAATGTCGCAATGGCAAACAAGAGAGCGACGTGCCACATTAGTTTGAATCGGTTCATGAACGGCAAAATGGCGCGACGTGTCACAGCCGCGTGGTGGAACAAATGAACGGTTTGTCGATAGGCAGCTTGAAGGGGATTTCGTTGTCGATGTTTGCCAAATAGTCGGCGGCATCCGTCAGCATGTCGAATCCGGCAGCTACAACGTAGTAGTTCTTCTGCCGGTCGACAATGATATACGATGGGCATCCGGCCTTGTCCAAACGCGTGCAAAACGATTTGGCATTGAACAGCTGCCGCATCGCGCCGACAACGACGCTGTATTTTTTCATCACGTTTTTGTGGCGAGCGTCGTAGGCCCATGCGTTGGTTTCCAATACCGGCACTTCCATTCCGCCGACTTTCACTTGTTTCGGCCGCATTGCTTCCATGATCTTGTTGTGGATTTCGGAAGAAATGCTGTCGGTGGGAGCGGCAGACTCGGTGCGTCCTTCGACGGCGGCAAGATACGACTGACGGTAGTTTTCTTCCGTCGTCTTGCAGGCAGAGGCAAGCATTAGGCAAACTGTCATGCCGGCAATTATCGTATGCGCCGGATGTTTTGTCATTCTACGGGGTTTATCTCGTAACCGGCGATGTTGGCCAATTTCATACGGTATCTGAGGTGGGAGTAGGGCGCTACTTTGCCATAGGAGTCGCCCATGTTCGTATAGCCCTGCTGATATGGTATGATTACGTCGCACGAATCGCCGACGTGCATGGCCATCAAGGCAATGCGGAATCCGGCTATGTAGTTGGCATTGCTCAGGTCGAAGCGTGCGAGGCTGTCGGCGGGCTCTGTCCGCAGGTAGGTGGAATCGATGGCAGTTCCATCGTATAATTCCATGTGGTATTTCACGTCGACTACCGATGTGGCCAAAGGCGAGAGATTGCCGGCCGTCAGGTCGCGGTCGTTGAAATAATGGATCAGCACGTAGGCATTATTGTCGTAGACAGGCACGACTTTTTCGTAATAGGGATTGCCCTCGGCATCGACACGCGCTTCTTGTTCGGCAAGCCATTGGTTGTTGTCGTTGCGCCAATCTTCATAATATTCCCATGCATCTTCGATGGGGTCGAGCTTGCACGCGCCGGCGACAATCAGCAAAAGTATTAATAAAGGCAGCTTTTTCATTGTTTTTTAAAATTCTACTTCCGGAGCGGATTGGGCAGCTTCGCTCGCTTGGAATTGTGGTTTCTTTTCAAATCCGAACCATCCTGCGATGATGTTTGAAGGAAACTTCATCACGGAGTTGTTGTAGTCTTTTACGGCATTGGTATAATCCATGCGGGCTGTCGCAATGCGATTTTCAGTGCCTTCGAGTTGCGTTTGCAAGCCGAGGAAATTTTCTGTGGCTTTGATGTTTGGATACGATTCGCCTACGGCAATCAGCGATTTCAATGCGCCCGACAATTCGTCCTGCGCCTCTTGGAATTGCTTCAGCGTTTCTTCGTTCAGCTGGTCGGCAGAAATGTTGAGGGAGCCGACTTTTGCGCGTGCATCGGTCACGGCTTTCAGCGTGTTTTGCTCGTGTGCGGCAGCGCCTTTCACGGTGTTCACCAAGTTCGGAACAAGATCGGCGCGGCGCTGGTAGGCTGTTTGCACTTTGCCCCACGCGTTTTCCACTTCATTGTTTTTTTTGACAAACGAATTGTAGGAAGTCGCGGTGCATCCGCCTACGACAACGAGCAACAGCACGACTGTGCCTAAAACAATCCACAATGTTTTATTGCCTTTCATATCAAACTGTTATAATAATTTTCTGAGTAATTCTTTCATGCTGACTTCTTTGTCGAGTATCGAAGCAACTTCGGCGACGGGGATGCGCTCTTGCTGCATCGAATCGCGATGGCGAAGCGTCACGGTGCCGTCGTCGAGCGTTTGATGGTCGACTGTGATGCAGAAAGGCGTTCCGATTGCATCTTGGCGGCGATAGCGTTTCCCGATGGAGTCTTTTTCGTCGTATTGCACTTTGTAGTCGAGTTTCAAAGCGTCGACTATTTCGCGGGCTTTTTCGGGAAGTCCGTCTTTCCGCACCAATGGCATGACAGCAGCTTTTACCGGCGCCAGCGGGGCGGGAAGGTGGAGCACGACGCGCGTTTCTCCGTTTTCGAGCGTTTCTTCCTCGTAGGAAGATGCAAATACGGAAAGGAACATGCGATCGACGCCAATCGACGTTTCGATGACATACGGCGTATAGGATTTGTTCAGTTCAGCATCGAAATATTGAATCTTTTTTCCCGAATATTTTTCGTGGTTGCCGAGGTCGAAGTCGGTGCGTGAATGGATGCCTTCCACTTCTTTGAATCCGAACGGCATGAGGAATTCGATGTCGGTTGCGGCATTGGCATAATGCGCTAATTTTTCGTGATCGTGGTAGCGATATTTCTCGTCGCCAAGGCCCAATGCCTTATGCCATTTCAAGCGCGTTTCTTTCCATTTCTTAAACCATTCGAGTTCTTCTCCCGGGCGAACGAAGAATTGCATTTCCATTTGCTCGAATTCGCGCATGCGGAAAATGAATTGCCGCGCCACGATTTCGTTGCGGAATGCTTTTCCGATTTGGGCGATGCCAAACGGAATGCGCATGCGGCCTGTTTTCTGCACGTTTAGGAAGTTGACGAAAATGCCTTGTGCCGTTTCAGGGCGGAGATACACTTTCATCGAGCCGTCGGCCGTGCTGCCCATTTCGGTGGAGAACATCAAATTGAATTGGCGCACTTCCGTCCAATTCTTCGTTCCTGAAATGGGGCAGACGATTCCGTAGTCGAGAATGATTTGGCGAAGCTCTTCGAGGTTCATGTCGTTCATCGCTTTCGCGTAGCGGGCATGCAATTCATCGCGTTTGGCCGTGTGCTCCAATACGCGCGGATTTGTCTCGCGAAACATTTTTTCGTCGAAGCTGTCGCCGAATTTTTTAGCGGCTTTTGCCACTTCCTTGTTGATTTTATCGTCGTATTTGGCAATTTCGTCTTCGATCAGCACGTCGGCGCGGTAACGTTTTTTCGAGTCGCGGTTGTCGATGAGCGGATCGTTGAAAGCGTCGACGTGTCCCGATGCTTTCCAAATGGTAGGGTGCATGAATATTGCGGAGTCCAATCCGACAATGTTTTCGTGGAGTTGCGTCATGGCATCCCACCAGTAACGTTTGATATTGTTTTTCAACTCTACGCCGTTCTGACCGTAGTCGTAGACGGCGGAAAGACCGTCGTATATTTCGCTCGACGGGAACACGAATCCGTATTCCTTGGCGTGAGCGACAATTTTTTTGAATAAGTCTTCTTGTGCCATTTTTAAGTCTGTAAATCTCTTAATTTCAAAAAGCAGCGGCTTCGACAGGCTGTCTGTCCGCTATTTTGAGTTGCAAAGTAAATGATTTTTTTCGATTTTATTTCTATTTTTGCATGGGCAATCCTGCGGAATTACAATTATTTGGCAATAACACGGTTTTTTAACGATGCAGGAACGACGAAATCCGGAATTTATGAAAGAAGACAACGAAGATATTGAAAACATGCTCGACGACGAGGGCAATGAAGCCCATTCGAGCTATATTGTGCCGAAAGAAAACAGCAGCCATTTGTCGGGAATGTTCCAAAATTGGTTTCTCGATTATGCCTCGTATGTCATCCTTGAACGTGCGGTGCCGCACATTCAAGATGGATTGAAGCCTGTGCAGCGGCGCATTCTTCATGCGATGAAGGAGCTGGACGACGGCCGTTTCAACAAGGTGGCCAACATTGTGGGCTACACGATGCAATACCACCCCCACGGCGATGCTTCCATCGGCGACGCGCTTGTGCAAATCGGGCAAAAAGAATTGCTTGTGGAAACGCAGGGAAACTGGGGCAACATCTTGACGGGCGACAGTGCCGCCGCGCCGCGATATATCGAAGCGCGCCTTTCGGAATTTGCGCTCGAAACGGTGTTCAACCCGAAAACGACCGATTGGACAGTGTCCTACGACGGGCGCAAGCCGGAGCCGTTGACGCTCCCTGTGAAATTCCCGTTGTTGTTGGCGCAAGGGGCGGAGGGCATTGCCGTCGGGCTTTCGTCCAAAATATTGCCTCACAATTTCAATGAAATTCTCGATGCTGCCATTGCTTATCTTCGCGGCGAGGAGTTCACGCTTTATCCCGACTTTCCGACGGGCGGTTTCATCGATGTGTCGAAATACAACGACGGCGAGCGTGGCGGTTCGGTGCGTGTCCGTGCGAAAATCGAGAAAATCGACAACAAGACGTTGGAAATAACCGACATCCCATACGGCCGCACTACGGGAGCTGTCATCGAGTCTATCGTAAAGGCGCAAGAAAAAGGCAAAATCAAGGTGCGCAAAGTCGACGACAACACGGCGGAACATGCCGACATCATCGTGCATTTGCTGCCCGGCACGTCGAGCGATCGCGCCATCGACGCGCTCTATGCATTCACCGATTGCGAGGTGAGCATCTCTCCAAACTGTTGTGTCATTTCCGATCGGAAACCGCATTTCCTGACTGTCAGCGACGTGTTGCGCCACAGTGTCGACACGACGAAAGAACTGTTGCGCACGGAACTTGCGATCCAGCGCGGCGAATTGACGGAGAGCCTGCTTTATGCTTCGTTGGAAAAGATATTCATTGAAGAGCGCATATATAAGGACAAGGAATACGAGCAGAGTGCGAATCTCGACGAGGCGATTGTGCATATCGACAAACGATTGGAACCGTTCAAGCCCGGTTTTGTCAGGGAAATCACGCGTGACGACATCATGAAGTTGTTCGACATCAAGATGGGCCGTATTTTGAAGTTCAATTCGGACAAGGCGAATGCCTACATCGAATCGCTGAAAGACCGCATTGCGGAAATCAATCGGAAATTGTCGCAAATGGTGGAAGTGACAATCGATTGGTATCGCCATTTGAAGGAAAAATACGGTGCGGGGCATCCGCGGCTCACGGTGATTCGCAATTTCGACAACATCGAAGCTGCAAAAGTGGCGGAAGCCAACGAGAAACTCTATATCAATCGCGAAGACGGCTTTATCGGCACGGCGTTGAAGAAAGACGAATTTATTTGCAATTGTTCCGACATCGACGACATCATTATTTTCTACAAGGATGGAAAATACAAGGTGGTGAAGGTGGCCGACAAACTTTATGTGGGCAAGAACATTCTTTATATCAACGTGTTCAAGCGCAACGACCGTCGCACGATTTACAACCTTGTTTACCAAAATGGCAAAGGCGGCGTGGTCTATATGAAGCGTTTTGCTGTCACGGGCATTACGCGCGACAAGGAATACGACATGACGCAAGGCGAGAAAGGCACGAAAATTTGGTGGTTCTCAGCCAATCCAAACGGGGAAGCTGAAACGTTGCGCGTGACGCTGAAAGAAAAGCCGCGGTTGAAAGTGCTGCAATTCGATATAAACTTTGCCGATCTTGCCATCAAGGGCCGTCAAGCGCTTGGCAATATCGTGACAAAAAACGAAGTGCACCGCATCGCGCTGAAAGAGCGTGGCGTTTCGACGCTGGGCGGACGGGAGGTGTGGTTCGATCCCGACGTGCTGCGTTTGAATTATGAGGGACGCGGATGGTCGTTGGGCGAATTTAATGCCAACGATAAAGTCTTGGTTGTTCTGAAAAACGGGCAATTCTATACCTCGACTTTCGATGCCGGCAATCATTATGAAGACAATATTCTGCGCATTGAGAAATATGTGGAAGGAAAAGTTTGGACGGCAGTGCTCGACGATGCCGAACAAGGGTATCCATATTTGAAACGATTCACATTTGAGCAGACTGCGAAGCGATTGAGTTTCATCGGCGAAAATCCGGATTCGAAATTGATATTGCTTTCCGATGAGCGTTATCCGAGGGTGCAAGTGACGTTTGGAGGCGCGGATGATTTCCGCGACCCGATGGTTGTCGATGCGGAAGAATTCATCGGCGTGAAAAGCTACAAGGCGAAAGGAAAACGGTTGACGAATCTTGCCGTCGGCAAGATAGAAGAGATTGAGCCGCGCGAAGTGCCGGAAGAGGAAACGCCGGAAGTGTCCGACAGCAGTGCAGAAACGGTGAAGGATGTCGACGATGTCATCAACCAAAACGACGTGCGCGACGAATTGACGGGACAACGCCGTCTGTTTGACGATAAGGAAGAATGAAAATCAAGGCGTTCATTCTGACGCTTGCTTTGCTTGCCGGAATCGGCACTGCATACGCGCAAGGCGACACGGCGGCGGTGCGTCCCGCAGCGGTGTCCGTGACGCTTGATGCTGGAGGATTGTGCAATTTGGACACTTATCTTAGCCCTTTGCGCTATGGCGGACAGCATGTGCGTGTTGGGTTCGAACGATTTCGCGCTGCGCGGTTTCGTTCGGAATGCAGGGTGAATCAGATAGCTGCCGGAATCGGATACGACCATTTGCAAAATCCGGCCGGCAACAATACGGTCCACACGCTGCTTGTCGATTTCGATTGGCGCATGATGCGACGATGGGACAATGTGTTTGTCGACGGCTTGCACCTTTATGCCGGCGGTGGCATGGGGTTTGACGGCGGCGTGGCATACAATCCGCGCAATTCCAACAATGTTTGTTCTCCGCAGATTTGGCTGAATGCCGGCATTTCGGGCATGGCTGTCTATGGCATGAAGCTCGGGCGATTGCCGCTGACGCTCCGTTGGCAAGTGGCGATACCGGTGGCAGGCGTGTTTTTCTTGCCCGATTACGATCAGACATTTTATGAAATATATCTTGGCAATTACCGCGACGCGATCAACGTCGGATGGTGGGCAAACCGTTTCGACATGGAAAACGTGCTGACTGTCGATTTGCATTTTGGCGCAATCGCGTTGCGGGTGGGCTATCGAAATGATTTCACGACAGTGTGGGAGAACAACATCAGCGTGCGGCGGACGGCACATTCCGCAGTGATCGGCGTTGCATGGGAGTCGATACGCCTTGCCCCCGGCAGCCGTGCAATTCCTGAAAATGTACGGTTGATATCGTCTTATTATTGACACGCTCGAAAATGGAAGCAGGCGAATCATCTTTTATTTTTAGTTCGGAAACACCTTTCATTTCGGGAGAGTTGACCGAAATAATGCCGCTCGAAAGCAGGACTGCTTCCGACAGCCCGTTTCGGATGCTCCGCGCCAAGCGTTATGGGCGTTGGGTGGCATTGAAAGCGTTGAAGCCGGGATATGTCGGAAATCCGTTTTATGAAGGCATTCTCGCCAAAGAATTTTCGATCGGCTATGGGTTGCAGCACAATGGCATTGCCCGCACGCTCGGTTTCGTGGCGCTTCCGGATGTCGGGAATGCAATTGAGTCGGACTACGTGGACGGCGTCACTTTGCGTGAATACATTGCAGCGCACAAGCCGCTTGCGCGGGAAGAGGTACGGCGGATTGCCGGCGAATTGTGCGAAGCTGTGGGGTATTTACACAGCCGTGGCGTGACGCATCGCGATTTGAAGCCGGACAATATCATGATAGAGTCGCAAACGGGCTTGGTTAAGTTGATTGATTTCGGGTGCGCCGACACGCCCGATTTTGCCATTTTGAAATCTCCGGCAGGCACGCCGCGCTATGCTGCTCCCGAGCAATTCGAAGCCGGAAAGAAGGCAAATCCGCAGGCCGACATATACGCGATCGGCGTCGTGCTTTCCGATTTGCTTATGGCCGCGAAACACGCGGATTCCCGATTGCGGCGCATTGTCCGCCGGTGCATGCAGCCGGAAGGACGGCGATATGCGGCGGTTGGTGATATTAGCCGTGCGCTTTCTCGCAAAAGCCGCGGGCCTGTTGTCGCTTTGTCGGCGGTTGTGTTGCTGGCATTGTCGGTTGGCATAGCGGGGGTTGTCGGCGTTGTGAGGGAAAAGGCGACTTTTGAACAGCGTGTCGCCGAAAAGGTGCGCGTGGATTCGCTCGCAGAGCGTCGGCTTTCGGAAGAACTGATACGTTATGCCGAGCAGTATTCTTCTGAATATCTGGAAGAATGTATTCGCCGTATGCGCGACACGACCATTCCGCCGGAAGAGCGCGGCAAAATTCCTTATGTCTTTGCTGAAAATATATTGAAAAATTTGGAGGATTATGCCATTCGCCGTTGCGATGGCGACACCCTCGAAGCCAAACGCTATTTGCCACAAATGGTGCAGGTGTATCAGGGGGTGTATCGTCGATACTACTCTCAATTCAATGAGGCAATACGCAATATCTACTTTTGAAAGGACATCGCTACGCACGTGGACAGAGGAGAACGATTCAATCTTGCTTCTGCAGGACAATCTTCCGATCGTCAAGACGGACGGTTATTTCACTCGGACGTGTTCAGTTTCCATTTCTTCTCCGGTTTCTTCGTCGGTATAAGAGATTACCATCGTGTCGTCGGTCAACTTTTTAATTTTGTCCGTGCTCTCTTTTGAAAATTCATGTTTGAGTTCTCGGATCATATCTTCCATTAGGGTCGTGTATTGTTCTGCGGTTACTTCTGCAATGTCGTCTTTTTCTATGGCTTTCCATTCTTTCAGCTCGCATTCGAAGCTGTCGGCATCGCCTTTCGTTGCAATCTCCTTTTCGGTGGCGTTCCATGTGCCTTCGCCCGAAAGGGAGTAAGTAAGCGTGACGATGTTGGAGTAGGCATCCGTTTCCCATGTTTCTTCCCATTGCGGATAGACTTTCACTATCAGTTCGCCTTCGCTCTTGAATATGCGATCGTTTTCATAAGTGTCGGTTGCGTCGATGGTAAAGTCGAATGCATAGGACTCTTCCGTTTCTTCAAACTCTATGGTTTCCAATGAGTGCCATTTACCTGCGATTTTCTTCTCAGTTTCGTTCAAGTCGTCGCCGCATCCGCCCAATGCCATGGCGGCAAGCATGCTGCCGTTGCAGCCAAGAGGGTAAATTTCTTCATAATATGTGTGATTTATGTTGAAGCAAGGTTTTACAATGAATACAAAGTTAGGCAAACTTTCCGTAAAAGCGCAATTTAGGAGAGTCAGAATGCTGCTTCTCTTGGTTTATGTTAGCAGGAAAAGCGAAGCCGGTCGACAAGGGACCGGCTTCATCGTAATTGAAAAATTGTGTGTCGTTTGGACAGACGTTGCTACTTTTTCGAAAATTCCATTTCTGTTCCGTCCTCACCTTCAAATGTCAATATGCTGTCGGTCAGTTTCTTGATTTTTATCGTTCCGTTGTCGGTGAGTGGGAGAGCTTTTACTATTTCCTCGAAGTCGGATTGGGAAAGGCCTGATTCGTCTATGATTGTTTGGGCAATTTCGTCATCGCCGTCGGAGTTCCAATTTGCTTCTGTTTCAAACTTGCCGCTTTCTATTTTCAGTTCATCTTTTGTTGCGCTCCATTTTCCGTCGCCTTTAAATTCGCAAACAAATTGTATGCTCGTCGGGAATTCGATTCCTAAGTCATAAAAGTCGGCAGGTGAGATGTATTCATTTTCTTCCAAATAGCCATCCAGAGGTATGTCGATAGTCATTTCTCCTTCATAGGTGTAGGTCTTGTCGTCTTTGAATGTCGTATTCATGGTGATGGTGGCATCGGCAGTCGTGTATTCGTCGATTTCAATAGATTCCGAATCTTCTACTTCCCAATCGCCTACGATTTTCTTTTCGGCCTCGTTTGCGCAACTTGCGGCCAAGAATACAAATGCCGCGCATGCCGCAAGCATCATGCTTGTCTTTTTGAAATTCAATTTTTTCATCTGTAATGATTTTAGTTGGTTAATAAATAGTTGTATTAATGGTTTTATTGTGTGCATGTCGTGCGTCTATTCGAGCGGCAAGGCAATTTGCATGTGAGCTTCTACAAAGGCGCAGAAATATGGTTGTCGCCTTGTCGTTGTTTTGACCGATTGTAATTGTTTTTTTACATTTACAATGCAAAGTAAGCGAGTGTTTGCCAAATTTCAATCGTTCAAATAGATTCAAACAGATTCATTTTGGTTCAAATTAATTCAAAAAAATTTAAATGCCGAAATTGTACTAAATTTGTACTTAAAAGTGGCTACATGAAAATAGATGGATATAAAATAGAATGCTTGAAAGCGGAGATAGAAAAGAAGTTGGGGCGCACGTTCAAGTCGCCGGTCGACTTTGATTATCTTGCCCTTAAAATCGGCGAAGAGCCACAATCGAAAGTCAGTATTTCCACGTTGAAACGGTTATGGAATTATGTGTCGTACACGTCTTCTCCGTCGTTGACGACACTGTCGTCGCTGGCACGGTTTATCGGTTACACGGATTGGGACCACTATGTGACGGAATTGGCGCGCCGCAACGTCGAGGATTCCGGATTTCTTTCGATAGAGCAGGTGCGCACGCGCGATCTCCACGTCGGCGACGAGTTGCACGTGGAATGGGCGCCGGATCGTCAATGCCGGTTTGAATTTCTCGGCGGCGACCGTTTCAAGGTGAAAGAGTCGGTCAATTCGAAACTGTCGGCGGGCGACACGTTTGCCGCCATCTTGTTTGGCGTAGGGGCACCTTTGTATATCACCGATTTGATTCACGATGGAAGCACGCAGGCCGTGAGCTATGTGGCCGGCGAACGGAGGGGGCTGACTACCATACAAATCGTAGTGAAAAAATAGGCGTGTCTTATGCTCGTTTTGCGCCAAAGAGCCAATGTGCCAAAAATGGGCTCAGCCTGATGATGTTGCTTGCAAGCAAGCATATTCCAATCACCAATATAGCCAGCAAGAGCGAAAGAAACAATTCTAAAATTTGGTTGTTCGGATAGTCGGCAAAAAATCGGCCGACGACATTCAAGCCTTTTGGCAGGAAAAGGTAGTGCAACAGATAGATGTCCAAAGTGTGGCGCCCGACGTATTGCAAGATTCTGCCCAATGGCGTGTTTGACGCGAACGAAGCCTGATATTTGCGGAAAAACATAAACACAATTGCCACGCCCAAGCAGCCGGTTGCCAATAGATATGGGATGCGGATGGGGCCGGCTACGTGTCCTTGATGCAGTGCAAATATTGTGATGCCGAAAAATGCCAAAAGTATTGCGCCCGAGAAATAGGCATTGTCCATTAGTTTCTGGACTTGGTCGAAATGCTTTTTTGCCAACGTCCCGATTGCAAAGAATAGGAAATATCCGATTCTGCTGTCTAAACCCAAAAAGCCGCACACGGAAGATTCTTGTACGGTTTGCAGGAATTGAGGCATTGACGTTATGCAATATATGGCAATGCCGACAATGAGAAGCGCCCAATCCGCACCGTCTTTTTTCCTAAACAAGTTGCATATCAAGCGGAAGGTCACGTAGATCAAGAAAAATTCAAACAACGCGATTGTGAACCAATAACCTCTTTTCAATGGCGAGAAGCAACTTGCTTCGAAAGAGAGGTCCATCGTAAAGGCATAGATGAATAAAAATAAGAAAGTCGGGACTAATTGAATTTCTGCCTTTTTTGAGAGAAAGGTCAGGCTTTTGCGCACAGTCCATTTAAAATCATTTTTATATAGGAGGAATCCGCTGATAAAGAAAAACAGAGGCATCCTGAATAGGATGAATAGCGCATTGAAAGAGAGAAAATCGTTTCCTCCGAAAGCAATGTCGTTTTTTAAAGCGCCTGAATAGCTGAACGCGATGATATGCGAATATACGACCAGAAGCATTGCGAACCCTCGCATCGCGTCGATATATTCGATTCGTTTTGTCCCTTGTTGCATGGCAAGAGTTTTGGCGGTCAGAGCACGGCGTTGAAATCGCCAATGAGACGGTCCACGTTTTCCGGCAGCGTCGCCCAGCTTGTGCAGATGCGCACTTCCGACATGTCGGGCGTTTCGTGTTCGGTGAACGAGAAGATATATTTGTCGGAAAGGCGGCGAATCACGCTGTCGGGGAGAATGGGGAATTGTTGGTTTGTCGTCGATGGAAATTTCAAGGCAACGCCTTTCGCTTCGAGCGCGTGGCGGATGCGCATGGCTTGCGCGACGGCATGCCGAGACAGTTGCATATACAGGTCGTCTTCGAAAAGCACTTCGAATTGTATGCCGATCAGCCGGCCTTTTGCCAACAGTCCGCCGTTTTGCTTGATCATGTAGCGGAATCCGGCATCAAGGCCTGCCGCAGGGAAAACGACGGCTTCGCCAAAGAGCGCGCCTATTTTCGTCCCTCCGATGTAGAACACGTCGCAAAGGCGGGCAATGTCGGGAAGCGTCAAGTCGTTGTCGCCGGCAGCCAATCCGTAGCCCAAGCGTGCTCCGTCGATGAAAAGCGGCAAGCGATGGCGGCGGCATGTCGCGCTGATGGCTTCAAGCTCGGCTTTCGAGTAGATTGTTCCGACTTCGGTGGAAAACGAGATGTAGACCATGCCGGGCTGCACGCAATGTTCGGGGCTGGCATCGCCGTAGTGGAGTTCGCACACTTCGTCGATCGATTCCGGACGCAATTTCCCATTGATGCCTTTCACGGCAATGACTTTGTGTCCGGTCGACTCGATGGCACCTGTTTCGTGCACGGCAATATGTCCTGTCTCGACACAAATAACGCCCTGATAAGGGCGAAGCAGGGAGGCTATGACAGTCTTGTTGGTTTGCGTGCCGCCGACGAGGAAATGGACGGATGCGTCGGGTGTGCCGCAAGCCTCTTTGATCAGACGGCGGGCATTTTCGCAGAAACAATCTTTCCCGTAGCCCGGGGTTTGTGTCATGTTGGTGGCGGCGAGCCGCTCCAAGATTCGAGGATGAGCGCCCTCTGTATAATCGCATTCAAAGTTGATCATGTGAAAAAGGCATTATGTTTGGCGCGACAAAGATACTGCTTATTATTGCAAATTCGAAAATATTTTTTGCCGGATGCAACTTCTCGGCGGCATTCGTGCGTCTAAGGGATGACGCCCTTTCTTGAAAAGCCGGATTGCATGCTTGCAGACGCGCACGAATGTAATTTAGAACTTTTTAACAAGGGGGGGGTAAAAAAAGAATTTATGTATATATTTGCGCCGTATTTTTCATGTAATAAAAAGAATCTATGAGAAAGTTTTTACTGTATGCCGCAACGGCATGCCTGCCGTTGACATGCTTTTCGATACCGGCTTCGGCCGCCGATTTTTTTGTGAAAGGAGTTGTTGCCGATTCGTTGACAAACGAAACTGAACCCTATGCCACGTTGCGAGTCGACCGTGCCGATGGCAGCACGGACAAGGCGATTGCGCTTTTCGTGAGCGATGAAAAAGGAGCGTTTTCCGAACAATTGCCCGCTTCGGGGGAGTATAAATTGTCGGTGTCGGGCGTTGGAAAACACGCGTTTCAACGTGCGTTTGCCGTGAGCGATTCGGTGCCGGTTTTCGATTTCGGGAGAATTTTGTTGCGCTCCGGAGTGGAGCTCGATGAGGTGAATGTCGTGGCTCAAAAGCCGCTTGTAAAGGCTGAAATAGATAAAATATCTTATAATATCGAAGACGACCCCGACTCGGAGACCAAAACGACGCTCGAAATGCTTCGCAAGGTGCCGATGGTGTCGGTCGACGGGCAAGACAACATCACGGTGAACGGTTCGTCGAATTTTAAAGTATACGTGAATGGGAAACCCAATTCGCTGATGAGCAACAACCCGAAGGAAGTGTTGAAAAGCTTGCCGGCAAGCACCATTAAATCGATAGAGGTGATCACCGAGCCCGGGGCGAAATACGATGCGGAAGGCGTTGGCGGCATCTTGAACATCGTCACGACCGACGTGAAGATGCAAGGCTATAATGTCTCGTTGGGTGCCAATGCCTACAACCGTGGTGCAGGCGGTTACTTTTTTGGAACGGCGCAAATCGGCAAATTCACGGTTTCCGGCAACTATTCTTACAGCTATTCGACATGGGACAGCGGCGACAGCCGCGGGGAGCGCGTCGATTATGACGATGCCGGCAACGATAATCGTATCCTGCGCACGAATCAATGGGGCGACAACAACAAAAGCAAATTCCAATATGGATATCTCGAAGGAAGCTATGAACCCGACACGTTGAACTTGATTACTTTCTCCGGAAATTTCTACAGAGGCAAAAGCAACTACGGGACAATATCGGAAACGGCGATGTACGACCTTTCGCAAACGAAGCTTTACAGTTATCGTTCGAACGGACCGGCAGAAAACACTTATGGCTCGGTTGGCGTGAATGTGGACTACCAGCATTCGTTTGCGCGTCGCAAAGGCGAGTATTTCACATTGTCTTACCGTTTCGACAATATGCCGAACTCTTCGAAAACATCGACTTTCTATACGGATCTTTTCAATGTGCCCGAATCGTTCGACCTGCGCGGGCAGACGCAAGACGACGATGCCCACACGTCGGAACACACGGTTCAGGCGGATTACGTGAACCCGATTACGGAGAAGCATTATGTCGACGGTGGATTGAAATTCGTGGCTCGAAACAATTCGAGCGACAGCCGCGTGTATTTTGAGGGAGCAGACGGCGTGTTTGCTTACGATGAAGCGCATTCGAGCCTGTTCGACCAAAAGCAGAACATATTGGCGCTTTATGCCGATTACCAATTGAAATTGGGCAAATTCGGGGCAAAAGCGGGCGTGCGCTACGAACATACGTTCATGAATGTGGATTATGCGCTTCATCCTGAGCAAAATTACAGCGCAGGGTTCGACGATGTCGTGCCTTCTGTCACGCTGTCGTATTCATTGGGAATGGCGCAGACGTTGCGTTTGGTTTACAACATGCGCCTTTACCGTCCCGGAATTTGGTACTTGAATCCATTCCGTTCGTCGACGTCGCCAACCGACGTAAGCTATGGCAATCCGGATTTGCAGACCGAGAAATACCATTCGGTGGGAATGCGATATAGCAGTTTTTCGCAACATTTCAACATCAATCTCGGATTGAACTACAATTACGTGGGGAACGGCATTTCCGGATATTCTTTCGTGCGCGACGGCGTGCGCGAAAGCACTTACGGCAATATTGTCGAGCAGCAGACCGTCTTTCTGTCGGCGTGGCTCAACTGGAATCCTACGGCAAAGACGCGGTTCACGTTGAATATGAGTGGAGCATACGACAATTATAAAAGCGACGTGCTGGGCGAAAAAAACGACGGTTTCCGGATGTTTGCCTATGGAAGCTTTGAACAAGAGTTGTTTTGGAAAATCAATCTGAATGCTTATGGAGGCGGCAGCACGCCTTATGTGTCATTGCAAAGCAAGGGAAGTTCTTACAACTATTATGGGTTGTCGCTGTATCGGAAATTTTTGAAAGACGACCGCCTGTCGGTATCGATTTTTGCAGGTGACTTTTTGCAAAAAAAGCAGAAACGTACCACGACATACTCTACTGCCTCATACCGTTCGACGAGCCACATGGAATTTTCCAACTACAATTTTGGCATTTCGCTGTCGTGGCGTTTCGGCGATTTGAAGGCGCAAGTGAAACGTGCTCAACGCGGTATCAGCAACGACGATGTAAAATCGGGTGGCGGAGGCCAGCAAGGCGGTAGTTCGGGTGGCGGCAGGTAGTATCCTTAAAGCCTGAGGTGGACAGAGCGCATTTGCCAAACTTCACTTGTATTCAATCCTCAACCATCGACCGCTACCGGCAATGTCTCCCTCTGTTCACGTGCGGAGCACGTTAATAGGGGAGTCCGTGCTCCGGCGCGGGTAGGGGTGCCAATATAATCCGCAAGGATTATTTTCCGAATAAAAACTAAGCAACGTGCAGCGTTGATTCTTACTGAACCCCTCCGCCTACGGCATCTTCCCTATCCGTGCTATCGCGCGGCAGAGGTGGAAATTGCAACTTCCAACTTTTGACAAATATATTGCTGCGCACAGTTGCATGCCAACTGATATGCGTGCCCCTGCTAATAATCTGCTAATTCCTTTTTAGCGGCATGATATAAAAAAACCGGCTCTTCCCGAGTCGGCAAACCTAAACTATATTATGTAACTATGAGAAAATTTCTTGTGGGATAAAAACAGTGTTTGTATTACTGTTTGTCGACTCCGGCAACGTAACCCCTGCGTCGGAGGAGCAACGATGCGTTCGGATGGAAGCTGTGCGACGGTGCCGCGTTGCTTCGCTTGGAATAATTGATAGTGTTCATCGTGTTTTTCTCCTTTCTTTGTTTCGGATGCTTCTTGCATCTATTCCTTCAACAATCTTTTTCATTGCAAAAGTAGTGCCATTTTGCATCAGAAACAAGAAATAAATGTTAAAAATATGTTTTAAAGCATAGTTTTATGACATTATTCATTGAGATAACACCTCACTTCGCCTATTGGCAGTTTGCCTTTCAGCATAAGCGGCGTATGCGTTTTGTCGATGGAAATCCATGTGTGCATGTCGTCCGACGATTTTTTGCGTCCGTCCTGCGTGAATGTGAACACGACGTGGTATGCTTTTCGAGTTTCCTTGTTGCGCAATTCGATATTTTCAACGCCGATGAAACGGATGTCGATTCGCTCTTTCTTGCGTCCGGAAAAGACTGTGGAAGAAACGGTAGTGTTCTTTTTCATTCGGTTGAAATCGAGTGTCCGCAAATAGTAGAAGATGCTCAACATGTCGTAGGCTTGGCCTTCGGTTTCCAATGTGGCTTGTTGAGGCGCACGTCCGGGGCGCAATCGCGTGCATTGTGCGTGGCTACGCTTTGGCGAGTATGAATATTCCACAATGTCGATGCCACTGTATTTGCCTTCGTGGGATGCCTTGCGATAGCGCAGCGGCTGCAACCGGCCGTTGCGCGTGGATATGGTGCAACTTAAAGTGTCGCGCACTCGAAACAATTTGTCGACCCATGAAAGCGACCGTGCCGTGAGTTCCGCTTCGTATTTGTTGCCGGTTTGATGGATGGAGAGGGTGGCGCTGCCGGCATGCTTCCAAACGATGCCCCAATGGTAGATGATGTCGTAGCGGAGGGTTTCTCCGCGGAATGCAGGATAATCGGCAAATGCCGTTGCCGTGGAAAGCAGCAGGAAGCATGCCGTAATGATTATCTTGCGAATGGCCTTCATTGTTTCTCCGGCGATTGCTCGGCGGCATTTCCGTGTTTGAGTATCGCTTCGTAGCGCTGCTCGTCGTTGATTATTTTCAGCGCTTCTTGGAAAATGTCGTTGCGCTTGTTGATTACTTGAAAGTAGGTGCTTGTATTGAACAAGTCGTTTGCAATCACGGCTTTCAGTATGTCGCGAAGCAATTCTTTCGAAGTAGCGAATTGCTCGTCGTCCTTTTTCACGCCTTCTTGTTCGCCGGCTTTTGCCAAGTTGTCGATCATGGCATCATCGACTGCAAACGTGGAGACAAATGCATTGGCATCCGGATATTTTTCTTTCAGCATGGCGCGGTTTTCATCGACATATTTCAACGCAAACTGCGTGATGACGCCTTTGGCAACGAGGTCGCGATAGTAGCGGGTGTTGAGTGTCGTGTCGAGCGGCACGAACACGTCGGGCATGATGCCGCCTCCGCCATATACGGTGCGATGGTTTTTCAGCGTTTGGAATTTCAACGAATCGGCGAAGTGGATGCTGTCGGCACTGAGGAACTCGCCGTGGTTGTAGCGGTCGATTATGTCTTTGTCGTATTCTTCACGGTCGCCTTTGACGTATGGTTTTTGGATGTTGCGTCCCGACGGCGTGTAGTATCGGGCTATGGTGAGGCGGAAAGACGAGGTGTCGGGGAGCATGAATTCGCGTTGCACAAGGCCTTTCCCGAACGAGCGTCGCCCTACCACGACACCGCGATCCCAATCCTGCAATGCGCCTGCAAGAATTTCGCTTGCCGATGCGGAAAATTGGTTGATCATGACCACGACTTTTTCCGATTTGAAACGTCCCTTCCCGTCGGAAAGCAAGTCTTGACGGCGGCTGTGATTGCCTTGCGTGTAGACGATCAATTGTTTTTTCCCGAGCATTTCGTTGGCGATTTCGGCAGCAATGTTCATGTATCCGCCGCCATTGTCGGAAAGGTCGAGAATCAGTTGTTTCATGCCTTGCGCTTTCAGGCGTTTGAGCGCTTCTTCAAATTCGGTGAATGTGGTCATTCCGAAGCGGGAAAGCCGGATGTAGCCGGTCTTGTCGTCTGCCATGTAGACGGCATCGATGCTGTTCACGGGTATGTCGTCGCGCGTGATGCGGAATTGGAGCGGTTCAGCCGTGCCGCGTCTCACTACTGTGACATCCACTTTTGTCCCTTTTTTGCCGCGAAGCATTTTCATGATAGCCGTGTTTTTCATCTTTTTCCCGGCAATGACAGTGTCGTCGACGGCGATGAAGCGGTCGCCCGGCAGAATCCCCACTTTTTCCGACGGCCCGCCGGCGATGGTTTGGATCACGTAGAGCGTGTCTTTCTGCATGTTGAATTGGATGCCGATTCCGCTGAAACTGCCTTGCATCACTTCTTGGGTTTCCAGCGTCTCTTCTCTTGTGCTGTATGTGGAATGCGGGTCGAGTTCTTCAAGCATTCCGCGTATGGCATCTTCGACGAGCTTGTCTTCGTCGACTTTGTCGACATACATTTCGGAGATGATCGATTCGACGTAAGAAAGTTTTTGGCGCGGTTGGATTTTTTTCGAAATGGATTGCGCCATTTGGATGTTGCCGGCTATGAGGAGGGCAAGGAGCACATATTTGAAAGACTTCATATCTTAGTTCTTAGAGGTTGATTTTGTAATTGGGAGGGAGCAGGCTCGACACGTCGCGGCCGTAGCTTATCAGTTCGCGAACGATCGACGAGCTGATATGTTCGTATTCCGGAAGGGTGTAGAGCAGCACGGTTTCTATTCCGGAGATGCTGCGATTCACCTCCGCAAGGTTTTTTTCATATTCGAAATCCTGTATCAACCGCACTCCTCGCAGGATGAATCGGGCGTTGTGGGCCGCTGCTGCTTCCACGGTGAGCCCTGTGTAGGAAACGACTTCGATGCGAGGTTCGGCGGCATAGATTGCGCGAATGGCTTCGATGCGGTTTTTTTCGGTCATGAACGAATGCTTGTTGGCGTTCACGCCCACTGCCACGATGATTTTGTCGAACAGGGGCAATGCGCGTTCGACGATGGAGTGGTGTCCGATGGTGAACGGATCGAACGATCCGGGGAAAAGTGCGATTCGTTGCTCCATGGTTAGTGAGTTTTATCGAGATTTTCGTCGTCTTCCACCACGAGGTTGTCGACGATGAACAATTGGCGTTCCATTGTGTTTTTGCCCATGTAGAATTCGAGCATTTCCTTGACGGAGTCTTCTTTGCGCAGTTTCACTTGGTCGAGGCGCATGTTGGGTCCGATGAAGTCTTTGAATTCATCCGACGATATTTCTCCCAATCCTTTGAATCGGGTGATTTCGGCATTTGCTCCGAGCTTGTTGATTGCGGCGATTCGTTCTTCGTCGGAGTAGCAATAGTATGTTTCATTTCCTGCCTCGCCTTTTTTGCGTTTGCGCGACGTTTTTTTGTTGCGCACGCGGAACAATGGCGTTTGCAGGATGAACACGTGTCCTTTTTTGATCAAATCGGGGAAGAATTGGAGCAGGAAGGTGATCATCAGCAGGCGGATGTGCATTCCGTCGACATCGGCATCGGTGGCGATGATGACTTTGTTGTAGCGAAGCCCTTCGATGCCGTCTTCGATGTTGAGCGCGGCTTGCAACAGATTGAACTCTTCGTTTTCGTAGACCACTTTCTGCGTTTTGCCGTAAGTGTTCAGCGGTTTTCCCCGCAAAGAGAACACGGCTTGCGTTTCGACATCGCGGATTTTCGTGATGGTGCCGGTGGCGGAAAGCCCTTCGGTTATGAATATCGACGATTCGTCGCGGCGGTCGCCTTTGGCATCGTTGTAGTGGATGCGGCAGTCGCGAAGTTTGCGGTTGTGCAGGCTCACTTTTTTGGCACGTTCCCGTGCTTGTTTCGTGACGCCTGCGATTGCTTTGCGTTCTTTCTCCGATTCTTGTATCTTGTGCAGCATGATCTCGGCTGTTTCGCCGTTGATATGCAGATAGTTGTCTAATTCTTTTTTGATGAAATCGCCAATGAATTTGGCCACTGTCGGTCCGTCTGGCTCCATGTCGCGCGAACCGAGTTTCGTCTTGGTTTGCGATTCAAATACGGGATCTACCACTTTGATGCTGATGGCGGCAACCATGCCGTTGCGAATGTCGGAATATTCGAAATTTTTCCTGTAGAATTCTTTGATGGTGCGCGACACGGATTCGCGGAATGCCGTCAAGTGCGTGCCGCCTTGCGTGGTGTGCTGCCCATTGACGAAGGAATAGTATTCTTCTCCGTATTGCGACGTATGGGTGATGACGATTTCGATGTCGGTCCCTGTGAAATGGATGATGGGATAGAGCGGCTCGTTGGTTATTTTTTCTTTCAGCAAGTCGAGAAGACCGTTGCGCGAATACAGCTTCTGCCCGTTGAAGACGATGGTGAGTCCTGTGTTGAGAAACGTGTAGTTTTTCAACAACGCTTCGACATATTCGTCTTTGTATTTGAAATCTTTGAAAATTTCGTTGTCGGGGATGAATTTCACGTATGTGCCGCTTTCTTCATCCGACGGAAAAATGCCGTTGTCTTCGACAACTTCTCCGCGAACGTATTTCACGGTTCTACTTTGATTGTCGCGATAGGCGGTTACTTCGAAATACGATGAGAGCGCGTTTGTGGCTTTGATGCCGACGCCGTTTAGCCCCACGGATTTTTTGAATGCGCGGGAGTCGAATTTTGCGCTGGTGTTCATTTTTGACGAAACGTCCAATACGGTTTCAAGCGGAATGCCGCGCCCATAGTCGCGCACTTCCACTGTCCCGTTGTCAGCGATGTCGACTTTGATTTGCCGTCCGAATCCCATAGCATATTCGTCGATGGCATTGTCGAGCACTTCTTTGAGGATGACGTAGATGCCGTCGTCGGCATGCGAGCCGTCGCCGAGCTTGCCGATATACATGCCGGGGCGACGACGGACATGTTCCCTCCAATCGAGCGTTTTGACATCGTCGGCTGTGTAGCTTGCCGGTTCTTGCATGTTATGTTCCAAGAGTTCTGCCATTTGAGCTGAGGGGTTATAGGTAGCGGGTTATGGCGCTTTCGAGGTTGTCGATGTCGGTGACGCGCTCCGAGAGGGTCCCGTCGCGGCCGATGATAAACAGGCAAGGCAACGATGTCACGTTGTATTTCAACAAGTTTTGCGAACTGAGTCCTGCCGGATCGTAGACCGTGATCCATGGCAAGTTGACCGCCGCGTCTTTCCAAAGGAATTCGTTGTCGTCGTAACCGATTTGGTATATTTCGAATCCTTGGGATGCGTATTTTTTGTAGATGTCGGCGAGCATGCGGTTGAATTTGGGCGATTCCGAGGCTGCGTAGGTGGTGAAGTTGAGCAGTATCACTTTGCCCGACGAAGCGAATTCGCTCAGCCGTTGCTCTTTGCCGTCTTTGTTTTTGAGCGCGATTTCGAGGATGCCCACTTGCGAGGCTTGGATCGTGTCGCGTGTTGCAGCCGATGCCGACGGTTGCAGCCGCATGCCGGCGAGGTATTCAGTGGCAAGCAGTTGCGTCAATGGGTCGTTCGGGCGATGTGTGTGGTAGCCGGTTGCTACGGCTCCGATTATTTTCAAATCCTTTGGATTCTCCGGCGCAAACAGCCGATGCCCGTCGATTAGTTTTTCGACCGTATAGAACGCCACGATGCTCGACGGATTTTGCAGGATTTTTTCTGTCAGTTCTGTTTTGGCTTGCGTGTAGGCGGGGTTTGTGACGTGCATGCCTGAAAGGACACGAGCCACGCTGTCGACTTGCATCATCCAAACGGCATTGTCGGAACCTTCGATTTTATAATTGATGTCGAATCCGGCTGTGTCGGTCCGAAGCGTGATGTGCTCGATGCTGTCGACCGGAAAATAGATGTAGCGCCCGTTGCGTCCGATGCGGAGCACTTCGGGATAGGCGGGGCGCTCGCTTTCAAATGAAAATTCGCCGTCGCCATCGGTCGGGATGGAATCGGTTGTCACCCATGATCCGTTGACGGAACGTTGCAATACTAAAGTTTCGTCCGAAGCGCCTTCGACTACGCCGGACAAACGGAAATTGTCGCCATTGTCGCAGGAATAGAGAGCGGCAGCGGCTATCAATGTGTAAAGAAGTTTTTTCATTCGTAGAAATTTTGACGCTCCAAAGTTACGTTTTTTTCGCGAAAAAACGGCAAAACAGCGTTTCGATTCTCTCCGGATGCGGTTGTTTGTCGGGCGTGCGGCATCTTTGTGAAAGATATTTGCTCGCTCGTTGCGCGAGCCGTCGCATTTTTCAAGAAGCGAATTTTTCTTGCATTTATTTGTCGGGATTTCCGAAATGCGCTATCTTTGCAACCGCAAAATTCAAGGAGTGATGCTCGAGTGGCTGAAGAGGCACGCCTGGAAAGCGTGTATACGTCAAAAGCGTATCCCGAGTTCGAATCTCGGTCACTCCGCAAGTAGAAATAAAGACGTTTAAATGCATTGGGATTTGTCGGTATGGCAAATCCCAATGTGTTTTTTGAGAATGCTATTTTTGTATTGCGCATTCATGCTTTAATTCGTTTACAATAGCCTTGTTGATGAAATCATTGATGGTCATGCCTGTGCTTGCGGCAAACATGGCTACGCGAGAATGGAGATCGGAAGTCATCCGCAAGTTGAGTTTTCCACTAAATGGCTTTACCGGCTCAATTCCATCCGCCTTGCAGCCTTCAAGGTAGCTATCTATTCCTTCCTCAAAATCCTTGCGAAGCTCATCAATGGTAGTCCCTTCATAAAGAATTAAGGATTTGTTGCCCATCCCTTGAACTCTTCCGCAAAGGCAATTATCCTCTTTGCTGTATTCCACAGAGCCTTTGTAGCCTTTGTATTCCAAATAATCCATAATTTTTATATTAAGCCGTTATTTTTCAAATGTTGATAAATCGCTTTCATCATCCATGCTTTCATTACGCTGCTCGGATGTGGGCGATGTAAATCTATATATTGCCCTGTTTCTTCGTTTTTAAAACGAATACGAGAGCCAGAAGTGGCACCCTTGTTGTGCTTAGCGTAGCCGAAGTAGCTTAATAGGGTTTGGCATTCTTCAAAAGTGAAGTCTTTTGGTTGTTTCTTAAACCGTTCTATTAACTTTTCTTTAGAACCCATTCTAATTTCTTGATTTTATGCAAAGGTACTAATTTTGGTACTAAATACAAAAGATGTAAGAGAAAAATAGCGGCATCATGAGAAATGGCAGAGTCTTTGTAGCGGTTGCAAATAAATTCAATCATTTGGCTGCCGTGTCCTTTCCGTTGATGGCATGGGGCGACTGCCAAATTCATCAATTCGTATTGCCCGTGAGCCTTTTTCGAAACTACGGCAATGGCAATCGGCGCGTTTCGGCGATCGAACATGGCAAACATGTCGCTGCATTCCAAATAGCGGTCGATCATCGATTCTTGCTCGTCGCCCAACAGGAGCAGGGGGAGGAAACGTTTTTTGTCGCCGTCGATTTTCCGGATTTCCATCGAGGGCGATTCAGAAACAGATTCTTGTGCCGGCGGTGGGGTCGGCTATTTGCGTGGATTCAGTAATGACAACGGACGTCACTCCGGCGGCGATGCATTCGAAAGCGTTGTCGAGTTTGGGAATCATGCCGTCGGCGATAGTCCCGTCGGCTTTCAGTTGCTTGTAGAATGCCGGCGTGATGGAGGTTATGACGTTGCCTTCGGCGTCGAGCACGCCTTTTTTCTCGAAACAAAACATCAAAGAGACGTCGTAGGTCTTGCTTGCTTCCATCGCCACGGCGGCAGCCATTGTGTCGGCGTTGGTGTTGAGCAGATGCCCTTTTCCGTCGTGCGTGAGCGGCGCTACGACGGGGCAATATTCGTTTTCCACGAGCGTGGCGATCGCCTTGCCGTCGACTGCGCGAACGTCGCCCACCCAGCCATAATCGATGGCGCGAACGGGGCGCTTGTCGCTTCTCACGATGTTCATGTCGGCGCCGGTAAGCCCGACGGCGTTGATGCTTTCGGATTGCAGCATGGCAACGATTGTTTTGTTGACCAATCCGCCGTAGACCATTGTCACGACACGGAGCGTATCGTCGTCGGTGATGCGTCGGCCGTCGACCATTTTCGTGGGAATGCCGAGTCGTTCCGACATGCGCGTGGCCGACCGTCCGCCGCCATGGACGAGTATTTTCCGTCCTTCGATTTTTGCAAAATCGGCGAGCAGCACAGACAATGTTTCAGGATCTTCTACGATTTTTCCTCCTACTTTGACGATGGTGAGTTTTTCTTTCATGACAGCGAGGTCGGTTGGTTTTTACGATTTAATGTGAAAGTGGCAAATGCCCATACGATGATGAATCCGGCAAGAGGCACGGCAAACGATGCCGGCATGTCGGCGCAATCGGCAACATAGCCCATTGCCAACGGCCCGACGGCGCCTCCGACGGGCGTCATCATCAAGAACGACGACGCGCGTTTCGTCTTTTTGCCCAACCCGCGGAGTGCGATGGCAAAAATGGTCGGAAACATGATGGATTCAAACAAATAGCCGCATATCAGCGCAATCATCGAGACGATGCCGCAATCGGCCACGACGATGGCTGTCGTGGCGACGGTGGCCGAGGCGCAGGCAAATAGCACTTTTTCGGCCCGAATGCGACGCATGACGAAAGAGCCGATAAAACGGCCGCACATGAATAGCGTCAATCCGCCGAAAGATAGCAATGCTGTGGCTGTCGGCTTGTCGAACCATTCGCCTTCCGTCGCATAATTGATGAAGAAGCTGTTGATGGATATTTCGGACACTTCGTAGGAAAATAGCGCGAATACGCCGAAAATGAAAGGAAAGTGGCGTGCCAAATTCTTGACGTGTCCCGATTCATTTTCCTCGTGTGGAATTTCCGGCAGGCGAATGCGGAAAAACACGATGGCGGCAACCAATACGATCAGCCCGATGAGCGCGTATGGGGCGGCGACGCTTGCGTTTTCGCGGAAGATGAACCATCCCCCGATTAGCGGAGCGCAAACGGCGCCAAATCCGTTGAACGATTGGGCAAAATTAAGCCGCGCGGCAGCTGTGGAGCGGTCGCCCAGCTCCGTCACGTATGGATTTGCAGAAGTTTCCAGAAAAGTCAACCCGCATCCGATCACGAACAGCGAGAACAAGAAAAATTCAAACGACATCAAATGTTCTCCCGGAATGAAAAGCAACGCGCCAACGCCATAGAGAAGCAAACCGGTGACAACGCCGCTGCGATAGCCGTGGCGGTTGATGAGCAGGCCGGCGGGAATGGCTGTGAGAAAATATCCCGTATAGAATGTGACTTGCACCATTGCCGATCTGGATTTCGTCATTTCGAGCACTTCTTGGAAATGCTTGTTGAGCACGTCGAGGATGGCATGGGCAAAACCCCACAGGAAGAACAACGACGTTATCAGCACGAACGTCATTAAGTATTTTTTGTCGACAAGCGAATTTTTCTTTCCCATTGCTAATAAAATCCCTGCAAAGATAATGCAAACAGAGCGCATAGGAAAAAGAATTCATTCGTTTTTCCTATGCCGAGGCGCAGCTTGTCTTATGGAAAGATGATGCAGACAGAGCGCAGAGGAAAAAGAATTCGTTCGTTTTTCCTATGCCGAGGTGCAGCTAGTCTTATGTAAAGGTGGGTGAAGAATCGAACGAAAAACTTGCCGAGATTGTTGAAACGATGAAGCGGAGGCGGTTTCCGGCATAAATCCGGAATCGGCGAATATGGAAAATCATGCTAAAATTTCGACAGTCGGAAATAAAGCGTTAAATTTGTAGTTGCAGAATTAGAAGTTATGGCAAAGAATTCGAAATTGAAATTTTCAAAGAAAGAAGACTATAAGACAAAGATTGTAGACTTCTTTACCAGTCACGACAAAGAGTCGTTCAATTACAAGCAAGTCGCATTGGCATTGGACATCACGGGTCGTGCGAATCAATATATGATTGCCGATGTGCTCGACGATTTGGTGCTCGACGGCTTTCTTGTGGAACTTGTGCCCGGAAAATACCAAGCATCGAAAATATCCGCTACGGCGGAAGGCACATTCGTGCGCCGGAGCAATGGGAAAAACAGCGTGATTGTCGATGGGAGCGAAGTGCCGGTTTTTGTGGCGGAGCGAAATTCGATGCATGCTTTGAATGGCGACCGCGTGCGCGTGCATCTTTGCGCGCAACGCCGCGGCTATGAGCCGGAAGCGCAAGTGTTGGAAATTGTCGAGAAAAAAGAGCAAGTGTTTGTCGGACGGTTGAAAGTGGAGAAAAATTTTGCATTTCTTCAGACAGACAGCAAATATCTCGCTTGTGATATTTTTATCCCGAAAAGCCGCTTGAAAGGCGGAGCGACGGGCGACAAGGCGATTGCCCGCATTGTGGAATGGAACGACGACGACAAAAACCCGACGGGCGAGATTGTCGACGTGCTGGGCAAGAGCGGTGAAAACAATTCGGAAATGAATGCGATTTTGGCGGAATTCGGCTTGCCCTACGTTTATCCGAAAAATGTAGAAGACGCTGCCAATCGGATAGACGCCGGAATTACGCCGGAGGAAGTTGCTATCCGCGAGGATTTCAGAGGGGTGACGACGTTCACCATCGACCCGCGCGATGCCAAAGATTTCGACGATGCTTTGTCGCTTCGCCGGATGCCGAACGGCAATTGGGAGGTGGGCGTGCATATTGCCGACGTGACCCATTACGTGCGCCCCGGCTCGATTATCGACAAGGAAGCAGAAAAGCGCGCCACTTCGGTTTATCTCGTCGATCGCACCGTTCCGATGTTGCCGGAGCATTTGTGCAACGGGATTTGCTCTTTGCGCCCGAACGAAGAAAAACTCGCGTATTCCTGCATTTTTGAAATGGACGACAATGCCGTCGTCGTGGCGCATCGCATCCGCAAAACGGTGATCAAGAGCGACCGCCGGTTCACGTATGAGGAGGCGCAAGAGATCATCGAAACCGGCAAAGGCGACTATGCGGAAGAGGTGTTGCAGCTCGACCGCCTTGCTAAATCTCTGCGGAAACGCCGTTTCGAACAAGGTTCGGTGAATTTCGACCGCTTTGAGGTTCGTTTCGAGATCGACGAAACGGGCCACCCGATCGATGTCTATTTCAAAGTGTCGAAAGATGCCAATAAATTGGTGGAAGAATTCATGCTTCTTGCCAACAAGCAAGTGGCGATGGAAATCGGGATGGTGAAAGGGAAAAAACAGCCGAAACCCTTTGTCTATCGTATCCACGACAATCCCGACCCCGACAAGATGCTGAATTTCTCCACGATTGCACACCGTTTTGGCTACAAGGTGAAAATCAAGGGGAAACGTTCGGACATGAACAACTCGCTGAACAAGATGCTGTCGCAGGTGAAGGGTCGTCCGGAAGAAAATTTGCTTTCGATTCTCGCGATCCGTTCGATGGCGAAAGCCGTATATTCGACGGTCAATGTGGGCCACTACGGGTTGGCATTCGACTATTATACGCATTTCACATCGCCCATCCGCCGATATCCGGACATGATGGTGCATCGGTTGCTCGATCGCTATTTGAATGGCGGACGCGCGGCCAACCAGAAAAAGTTGGAGGAAGAATGCAAGCATTCGTCGGACATGGAGCAGCTTGCCGCCAATGCGGAACGCGCTTCGATCAAATACAAGCAAGTGGAATACATGAAGGACCGTTTGGGCAAAGTCTACGAAGGCTCGGTGTCGGGCGTGACGGAGTGGGGCTTGTATGTCGAGCTGGACGAAAACAAATGCGAAGGCATGGTGCCGATGCGCGACCTCGACGACGATTATTATGAATTCGACGAAAAGAATTATTGCTTGGTGGGTCGTCGCAAAAAACACGTCTACCAATTGGGCGACAAGCTGACAGTGCGGGTGGCGCGCGCCGATCTTGTGAAGAAGCAATTGGATTTTGCGCTTGTCGACAGCAAAAAGCCGGAAGTGAACGTCGACAAAAACGGGAACCTCGTGAAACCGCAAGATTCTGCATCGAAAGGCGCTAAAAAAACGAAGAAAAAGAAAAAGTAGGGAATGATATAGCCCCGTCTTGCCGATGCGGCGACGGGGATAACGCAAAAGAAAAGGAATTATGAACGTAACAGTATATCTTTCTTCCCGCGCCGATATCGACGAACGTTTCCGCAATGCGGTGTCGGTGTTGGGGCAGGGCATTGGCGAGATGAAAGCTCGTCTCATTTACGGAGGCTCGGATGCAGGGCAAATGCACGTCTTGGCGGAAACGGCGAAACGGCATGGCGCAACCATTACGGGCATCATACCTGAGATTTTCCGACGCTTGGCCGACCCGATTGCCGACGAAATGGTCTATACGCTCGATTTGAGCGAGCGGAAAACGCGCATGTTCGAATTGGGGCAGGTGTTTGTCGCGCTTCCGGGAGGCATCGGCACGTTGGACGAGGTGATGAGCACATTGGCTTTCATGACGGTGCATGCCAATTTCTCGCGGAAAATCATCCTCGTCAATATCGACGGATTTTTTGATCCGCTGCTGTCGCAATTGCGGAAGTTCGTGGAATTGCGATTTGCCTCGGCCGAAGCAATCGAAAATGTGACGGCAGTGGCTTCGGCAGAAGCATGTGTTGAATTGTTGAAATCCTTAGAATCATAAGTTATGATAAGAAAAAGCAAACTTTATACGGCTACCGGCGACGAGGGACAAACGTCGCTTGCCGGCGGGACGCGGGTGGCGAAAGACGACATTCGCATTGAAGCTTACGGTTCGGTCGACGAATTGAATGCTTTCATTGGCTTGCTCGACAATTTGCATAACATTCCGGGCGACCTCAAAGACTTTTTGCGCGTTGTGCAAAACAAATTGTTCAACATAGGCGCGTATTTGGCAACTCCCGACGCGGCGACGGCAAGAGGACTCGACGCTGCCGACGTGGAGCGGCTCGAACGAGCCATCGACTTGCTCGACGCCGAACTTCCGCCGCTTTCCAACTTCGTGTTGCCCGGCGGGTCGAGAATTTCTTCGATGGCGCATGTGTGCCGTGCCGTGGCGAGGCGTGCCGAACGGCGGGTGGTCGCATTGGCGGCATCGGCGCAGATCGATTCAAACGTGTTGGTTTATCTCAACAGATTGAGCGATTATTTCTTTGCGTTAGCAAGATTTAACAATATACATAACCAAATCGAAGAAAATTTCTGGGATAAAGACTGCAAATAGTCTTGCAAGTTATTACTTTTGCGGAAATTTTTTTGAACGCTTTAAGAAAGGTAAGATTATGTATTGGACTCTTGAATTGGCATCAAAACTCGAAGACGCGCCGTGGCCGGCAACGAGGGAAGAACTGATCGATTATGCTATGCGTTCGGGTGCCCCTCTCGAGGTGATAGAAAACCTTCAAGAAATGGAGGATGAGGGAGAAGTGTATGACTGTATAGAAGATATTTGGCCGGACTATCCGAGCAAGGAAGATTTCTTCTTCAACGAAGATGAATACTAACTGAAAATCAGTTGGTTAACTAATTGAAAACAAGAAACTTACAATAGAAACCACCTCAGCTTTGGGGTGGTTTTTTCTTGTCTAAATACCCACAAAAGTATCAAAATAACCTTTTATAAAGTGATACACGCTACCCATTCGCTACCCCAAAACTCTGAAAAATCCTCCTTGAAAAAGGAATAGTAATTGGTATTGAAACATGCGAGATAATTTCGCAGAACTAATTGAGAGCAAAACACTTATACAAAGATTTACTTTTAGTTCTCTGACCTCCGAAACGTCCAATTTATACATTTCTTAACACTTGCAAAACACGTTTTGGGATAGCGAAGGGTTAACTTATTGTCTTTCAATAACATCACTCAAAATCCAACTGCAAATGACCCCCTATACAATCTTGGGGTAGCGGAATGGTTAACGAACCATTCTCATTATCTTCCATTTTTGCAATTGTGATGTCATATAAAATGGCTATCTTTGTATAATCTGGAATGCTAATATCAATCTGTATGGCAATCTTTTATCACGGTTCATCAGTACTTTTTCCAAGATTTGACCTCTCACACGTTCTCGAAGGTGATGGTAAGGTCAAGTTTGGATATGGAGTGTATCTAACCAGCAGTTTTAAGTCAGCAAAAATGAAGCGATTTAGCAAAATTTATGCCATTGCGAAATATATTTCTGCATTTTTATTTTCCTTTTTACAATAAATTATATATCTTTGCGACAGTTTTTCCGGATTTCTTACATTTTTCATTCATCTAATAACTACATTTAGTCTTATGAAGAAATTCTACCTTTCAGTTCTCGCAGTCACTTTAGCTGCAGCATCAGTGGTAGCCGCTCCCGCAGCACGGAGCATCGTTTCGGCCAACCAGCCTATCACCCACAAGGCTCCCGCCAAGGCCGCGTCAGAAAATGCATTCCAAATCACCGACCTCGACAAGCAAGTCATGGGACGCTATGCGCTCGAGTATTACAGCCCCATCCCCAACCCCGAAGACGGCAACAAGCCTTTCGGCAACTGCTATGAGCAGCCTATGATTGTCGAAGACTACTTCGCCGAAAAAGAGGGCGACGTCAACATCGGCTACCTCTTCCTTCTCAACGCCATCATCAAAGGCCACGTCGACAAAGACGCCGGCACGATTTCGATTCCTTCGCGCTTCGCCTGCGTCTATTACGTTGATCCCGACGACTATAACGACCCCGGTCTCGACATCTATTTCACAGCTGTAGACTACGTTGACGGTAAATATCAGCCCAACCGTGACCGTCCGTTCACCGGCACCTTCGAGCTCCACGACGGCAAAATCACCAAAATCGTCACCGACGACATCTGGGGCTATATCGCATATGACGTCGATGGCAAATTTGTAGGTTGGATGGAAATCGGCGTCAACTCGCGCTTCTACCTCGGCCACGGCGAAATGGAATACTGGCCCGGCGACGTCAACGGCGACGGCGTAGTCAACGCAGACGACAAAGAGCAGACTATCGTCCACGCAATCAGCGACGGCAAGAAAGTCACAATCTACAACGCTTTCCGCAGCGGTTGGGACAATCCCATCACTGTCGACATTGACGACGCTGCCAAGAAAGCTTCGATTAAAGACCAGAACATCACCATCGGCGGTGTCGCCGCTGCCCTGACAACCGAAACTCATGAAACAGCCATCGAAGGCCTCATCCGCGACGTCAGCTGGGATGTCGACAAACGCGACGACAACCCCAACTCGGTTCTCGACTTCGGCACAATCATCGCCCATGACAAAGCAGCAGCCAAAGACCTCTTCAAATACGAGAGCGTCCGCTTCTACTGCAAAGAGAACGTCGCCGTCGACAACGCGGGCGTAGCCGAAATCGTCATTGCTGACGAAAACGCTCCCGTCGAATTCTACAACCTCAACGGCGTGCGCGTCAACAGCGACAACCTCGTTCCCGGCCTCTACATCCGCCGCCAGGGCGCCAAAGCCTCGAAAATCATCGTTCGATAATGCACAATTAAAAGCATAAATTAATAAAATTAAATTGGCAGCGAGGGCAATCAGCTCTCGCTGCTTGCGTTTTATGACCCACAAGGCGCTCCACACGACCCCCACACGGCCTCGAGCTCGAGGCCGCACATTAATAGCTTTGGTCACAGCATATTGGCTGAGGCTGTGTCATAATTGATGTTTACGCTATCCACTTCAGAAACAGGTTTTTAATCCATATCAAACGGTTATGATACTTGCTACTCACTTACGACCCATCACCTACTTTAATGGATATAAATATGTGATTATCATTCCATTAGACCAGTTGCGGGACAACTTCAACGAGGACGAATATTAGTGCGTTTTTCAAGCGCGAAGATGATTGGCAAATCCCTGTCGGGCGATTCTCCGGCAGGGATTTGATTTGTTTGGGCAACGGCGCTGCATCGCCTCAAATAGTGCAGCTTGATAGAATCTGCCGGGGCGAAATAAAAAAGGCGCGGCCTGTGAGGTCGCGCCCTTTTTTATTGTGAAGTTGCTTGGGATTAGTCCAAACCGGCTTCTTTCACTGCTTTTTCAGTTGCTTTTTCTGCTTCTTCTTCGATTTTCTCCTCTCTGTCTTTGAGTTCTTCGAAGCGCTTGCCTTGCTCGCTGGTGAGCTTGTCGTCGCTGTCGGCCACTCTAAGCAGGCGCTTTTTCGCTGACATTTGAGCACTGTTGATGCCCAACTCGATAATGTCGTCGGTTGCGCCTTCGTACCAATCGAGATAGTATTCATAGTCGTCGAGCACCTTGTCGGCATCTTCTTCGCTGCGGATTTTTTCCATTCCTTTCGATTTGTCGCCGCCTCCGCAAGAAGCAAACGCGCCTGCCACCACTGCAATCAGAGCAAATGCAAAAACTTTCTTAATCATAATGGGTTAAATTTTAGGTTGTGTAAAAATGATGATTGTTTTCACAAAGGTATGATATTTTTTGAAAATATCAACATTTTTTCCGAATTATTTATCGGGGAATGGAAAAACAGCGAAAAAATATGTAAGTTTGCGATATGAAAGAGGCCGAAAAGTTCAGTTGGAAGAAAAGGGCGAAAAGTTTTTCGTATGCCTTTGCGGGCATTGTGCGGTTGCTGCGTTGCGAGCACAATGCGCGCATCCATGTCGTGGCGGCGATAGCTGTTGTGGGCTGCGGTTGGTGGCTTGGGCTTTCCGCCATGGAGTGGGTGGTGATTTCGCTGTGCATTGGCGGAGTTTTTGTGGCCGAGGCGGTCAATTCCGCTGTGGAGGCGCTTGCCGACAGGGTGACCGGCGAGCGCGACGAGGCCGTGAAGCATGCCAAGGATTTGGCGGCCGGCGCGGTGCTGCTGATGGCGCTCACCGACGTTGTTGTCGGGTTGATTGTGTTTTTGCCGAAAATCATGAGGTATTTTTAGATGAGGAAAGCGGTTGTTTTGTGTCTTTTGGCGGTGTTTTTGTCGTTGCCTTCGCATGCGCAGGAATTGAGCGGTGGTCGCAAGGCCGTGAAGTATTCCGGCGATGCGTTGCTGTTTGCCATGCCTGTCGCGACGCTGACTGCCGTCATCGTGCAAAAAGATTGGACGGGGCTGAAGCAAGCAGCGTTTTCCACGGTTTCGACGCTTGGCGCGACCTATTTGTTGAAGTACACCGTGCGCAAGGAGCGTCCCGACCATAGCGATTTCCATTCTTTCCCGTCGGCCCACACGTCGATTCTTTTCGCCAACGCGGCGTTCGTGCAGCGCCGCTACGGCTGGAAGTGGGGGCTTCCCGCCTACGTGCTTGCCACCTACACGGGCTGGAGCCGCACGTTCGCGCGGAAGCACGATTGGTGGGACGTGGTGGCCGGCGCGGCGATTGGCGCGGGGTGTTCGTACATATTTACCCGCCCGTTCGCGCAGAAGCATGAGCTGACGGTTGTGCCGGTGAGCGACGGACGGCATTTCGGCATAGCCGCTTCGTTTCGTTTATAAAAAAGATTACGATGATAGTTTACAACACGACTTTTCATGTACACAACGATGCTGCCGAGCAGTTTCTCGGCTGGCTTCGTGGCGATTTTGTCCCTGCAGCGATGGCCGACGGCCGTCTGACGGATGCCCGGATTGCTTTGGTGCTTAATGCCGAAGAGAGCGACGGGCGCAACTATTCCGTGCAGTTTCGCGCTGCCGATGTCGACGTGTTGCAGGCGTGGTATGTGGAAGTGGGGCGCGGTTTGGTTGAGCGCATGGCCCGGCAGTTCGGCCATCAAGCCGCCGGATTTTCGACCTTGTTGGAGGAGGTGGATTTGTGATGGAGTGGGACCGCATCATCATCGGCATCGACCCCGGCACGAACGTGATGGGCTATGGCGTGCTTGGCATCAAGCATCGCAAGCCGACGCTGATCGCGATGGGCGTGTTGATGCTCAACAAGTTCGACGACCGTTATCTCCGTTTGCGCCGCATTTCCGAGCGCGTCACGGGGTTGATAGAGCAATATTTGCCCGACGAAATGGCCATCGAAGCTCCGTTCTATGGGAAAAACGTGCAATCGATGTTGAAGTTGGGCAGGGCGCAAGGCGTGGCAATGGCTGCCGCGCTCGTTCGCGACATTCCGATCGCTGAATATGCTCCTTTGAAGGTGAAGCAAGCCATTACGGGCAATGGCGGCGCGTCGAAGGAGCAGGTGGCGGAAATGCTTCGCCGCATCCTTTCCATTCCGCAGGACACGCTCGATCCGCATCTCGACGCCACCGACGCCTTGGGCGTGGCGTTGTGCCATTTCTATGAGTCGTCGCGTCCGCAGACGGTTCGTTCTTATCGTTCGTGGAAGGATTTTGTGGCGCGCAATCCGGAGAAGATAAAGGGTTGACTATGGTTTTCTGGATCAGGTTGGCTGTTGGTTGCTTGTTCTAAAAGTGGTGGGTAGGGTATTTGTTTATACCCTTTGGCTACCAGGAAGTCTGTCGTGCGTTCGTCGTGGCGGGGTGGGTAGGGTATTTGTTTATACCCTTTGGCTACCCGGCAAAAGAAAGACGGCTGAAACTCAATGAGTTGTCAGCCGTTCTTTGTACCCGGAGCGGGACTTGAACCCGCACAGCTGCAATAGCCAAAGGATTTTAAGTCCTTCGTGTCTACCATTCCACCATCCGGGCAGCCTTGCTTGCATTGAAGATAGAAAAGTGCCGCAAAGTTACGTTTTCTTGAGAAATTCCGCAATTATTTCAATTCTTTTTGCGTTTGTTGTGTTTTTGGGGATTCCCTGTCCGCGCTTGGCGCGGCAGGGGAGGACATTGCTACGCATCAGCCACACACAAACTTCACAGCGCGTTTCCCAACTTCGCAGTCTTTTCGCTTTTTCCACATTGTTAGTCTCCCGATTGCCTCTCAATCCTCAACTCTCAACTCTCAACCATAGACCCTCAACCACAGACCGCTACCGGTGAATGTCTTCCCCTGTGTCGCCGCGCGGCGGCGTTTTGACCCTCGGCGAGCGGCGGACGGCGCCGGAAAACTTTGGCAAAGTGGCTGTTTTACGATAAAAACAAGCAATGTGTTAATATTTATTTGCATAGTGCGGTTACTGGCGCTGTGTGTAAACTGTTGATTTATAACATTGATTCTTTTCAGGAGGGCAAATTAGAGTTAAACTATTTAAATATAAGTTAATTAATGGGGGGGGGGTAAATTGAAATTGACTATTTTTGTAACCAATTAACGGGAAATTTAATACTCCTAAATTAAAAATCTAAATAATTCTCATGAATTTGCGGATAAAACGAAATATTTTTTTGTTGACATTGCTATCGGTTGTATTTTCCACTCCAATAGGTATATCGCAGAATTTAACCGACGAAAGGGCGAAATATGTCGACAATTCTCCCACATGGGCTGTGAAGACCAATCTTGTGGGGTGGGCTGCCGCAGCCTCCATCAATGCCGGCGCGGAAGTGAAGATAGCCCCGAAATGGACGTTGAACATGGACGTGAGTTACAATCCCTTCCAATACCGTTCCAATAAGAAGTTGAAACACATTTTGGTTGCGCCCGAAGCCCGTTGGTGGCTTTGCGCTCCTTACAGCGGCCATTTCATTGGCGGCAACCTGATGTATTCCCACTACAATGCGGGCGGCATGAACGTGCCGTTTGTCGACGATTTGAAAAACTATCGCTACCAAGGCAATCTCTACGGCGTGGGGTTTGTCTATGGCTACCACCTTGTTTTGTCTCCGCGATGGAGCATCGAGTTTGAGGCCGGTTTAGGCTACGGCTTCACGAAATACAAGAAATACGATTGTCCGGTGTGCGGAGCATGGCGCGCCGACGAGAAGAAACACATGCTCATGCCCACGAAGTTTGCCATATCAGTTGTCTATGTCATCAAATAATCGAAATAACGTCAGAAGCCGTGCGATTTCGTTTTCGGCTGCCTTTGTTTTTGCCTTTTCGGCAATAGCCGCTCCCGAAAATGTCGTGGAGTGGCGCGACAGTAGTGCCATTCGCCTGAAATTCGATGTGGCGGCCGGCGGCGAAGTCCGTTCCGACTATCGCATCGTGGCCACACCGGTGGTGAAAGGCGACGACGGGAATGCGCTCGTTTTGCCGTCGGTGGAGTTTGCCGGCAAGCGCAACCGGAAATATGCCGAGCGGGCAGCCGTGCTTCGCGGCGAATCTCGGCCGGCGACGTATGCTCCCGACGCCGTGGTGCATGTCGACACCGTCATAGCTGCCGAGCCGTGGATGCGCGCCACGCGCTTGACGTTGGAAGTGGAGCGATTCCGCGCCGGATGTTGCGATGTGGAAGAAATGCCCGCGTCGGAGCTTGCCGAGTCGCGCTATGTTGCGCCCGCTCCTCCGTTTGTTCCGGAGCCGGAGCTTGTCATGCCCCGTGTGAGCGAAGCAGAGCGGATTGCGAAGGACGAAAGCGTGTTGCGGCCCATTGAAGAATACGAGCCCTATAATCCCGACGTGGCGTTGCGGAAGATGAAAGACGCATTGTTTGTGCATTTCCACGTGAACAAGAGCGAATTGCGCCGCGACTACATGCAGAACGCCGCGACGCTCGACAAGATTGTCGACATCATGCGCCGCATCAAGGCCGATTCCACGTCGCGGGTGGCACGGGTGACGATTGTCGGGCTTGCGTCGCCCGACGGTCCGGTGGTGTTCAACAATAATTTGTCGCGTCGTCGCGCCGAAGCGTTGCGCGATTATGTCGACAGCCGCGTTTCGTTGCCCGATTCCGTCTACGAAGTGGTGGCCGGCGGCGAGGCTTGGGCCGATTTGCGCGACGTGGTGGCGGAAAGCGACCTGCCGCAACGCGACCGCTTGCTGGAAATCATCGACGAGACCGAGGACGTGAACCACCGAGAAGTGTTGCTACGCCGTTTGGACGGCGGACGCCCATGGCGCGAGCTTCGCAACATGTTTGTGGAGCAACGCAATTCGGGCTACATCCGCGTGTGGTACGAAGCTGTGCCCGACACCGCTGCGACCATCATCAACGAATCCATCGAGCTGATTGAAAAAGGCGACATCGATGCAGCCATCGACAAGCTCGAACCGCTTGCCGACGAGCGCAAATGGAACGCGCTCGGTTCGGCCTACTATCGTGCCGGCCGCAAGGCGGATGCCATCCGGAGTTATGAGAGAGGTGCAGCCGCAGGCGACGAAGCCGCTCGGCGCAACTTGAACGAATTGAAAGCAAATTGATTAAGTGAAAATATTCTTATTGTTTTATTAATTTAAGTTTTTATGAAAAAAATGATCAACAAGTATTTCTGCATGGCTGTCGCTTTGGCTGCCGCAGGAATGACCGGATGTTCGGAGGACGAACCGAATGTCAACCCCACTGAGGGCGAAACGGTGAAAACATCGTTTGCAATCAGCTTGCCGTACCAGTTCGGCACCCGCATGTCGGGCGACAACGTGCAAGCTAACGGCAATTTCCTTGGAATGCAAAACATTCGCATGTTCCCGTTGACGACGGCCGGCGCCGACAATGTGGCTTTGTCGAGGATGATCACGCTTGGCAACATCGCGGCAGACGGTTTGACTAACCAAACGAAAGTCTACAACGATGTGCAAGTGGACGTCAACACGAACAATTTCTTGTTCTACGCATTGGCAGGATCGACAGCTCCTTCCACGACGACTGCATTCGCAAACGGCTACATGACCGACAATTTGAGCAGCGGTGTTGTCAACACCAATGATATCAAATTCAACTTGACCCGTATTCGCAAAGAAGCCAACTTCGCCACTGACGGCGCTGCCGTGCTTCAAGCATTGAACGACGTGGCTGCCGCAACCGGTTGGTCTGCTTCGCAAGACGAGCAATTGAAAGCGCTCTACGCCTTGTATATCAAGAACACGGCCGGTTCTGCCGCTTCCGTGAAAGTGCTTCTTGAAGACCTCAACAACAAGATGACGGCTTTGAACACCGGCTCAACTGCCACTGTGGCTCAGGCCGTGATAAAAGCAATCGAAGATGCGCAAGCAGCCATTACGGCTTCTACATTCCCGCGCAATTACAACTTGCCCGACGGCGTTGCGCAAGTAGTTTGGAATAGCACTGCATTTGAATTCGTGGGCAATGCAGGCGTTACGATCGGCGCCAATGCTATCGATCCGACTACGATTTGCTATCCGGCAGGGCTTTACTACATGGCAAACACGCCAATCAAGACCACAGATGCACTCGATCCCGTATTCCCGGATTTCGCAAATTGGGCAAACTTTGCTGCTGATTGGACAGGCACGAGCGTGACAGCCACTACGCGCGGCATCGCGTTGACCAACCCCGTTCAATATGCAGTGGCAAGCCTTGCAGTGAAGGTGAAATGCGCCACTTCGACGCTTCCCGACAATGCAGAAGAGTATGCAGAAAATCCGACAACCGGCGGACAAACGCAAACTATCACAGTTCCGGCCGACGGTTTCAAACTCACGGGCGTCGTCATCGGCGGACAACCTGAAACAGTGGGTTGGGATTTCAAAAATCTTGACGTCGACCACCACTTGATGAACATCTACGACAATGCCGTTCCGGCCGACGTTACAGCCAAATACGGTTCTGAAAGCCCGATCAACTACACGCTCGTGCTTGAAGACTTGGTGGAAGCAGCTGTCAGCGACAAAACGCAAGCAAGCGTCGTAAACATCGCGCTCGAATTTGAAAACACCAGCGGCCAATCGTTCTACGGACAAGACGGTTTGGTTCCGGCAGGCGCGAAATTCTACCTTGTCGGTCAACTCGATCTGAAGAAGGTGACGGATACAAAAGGCCGCACTTCGGTATTCTCGCAAGACTACACGACTACTGCCACCTTCACGATTAATTCTTTGGAAAACGCATACAACGGCATCCCCGACTTGCGCGCTTCGAAGATGAAATTCGGTTTGGCTGTCGATTTGACATGGCAGGCTGGCGTATCGTTCGATGTGACGATCGACTAAAAACGAACACCTAATTTCAAACTGTTCTTTTGCCCCTTGCGGGGCAGGGTGTCGGGCTTTGACCGGCCCGACACTCACCAATAAAATGCTCCGATGTCGCCATTGCTTGGCTGCAACGCGGCTCGGACGAGAAACGACAACAAATGACAGACAAGGGAATCCATATAGCATTGCGTTTTGGAGCAGGGGCGCTTCTCGCAGCTGCGCTTTTGCCGGCTACGAGTTGCATCGACGAAGATTTGGACCGATGCGGCTCCGAATACCCCATCGAATACCGGTTGCAATTGGCGGCAGAGCCGCGTGCCACGTTGGAAAGCGAATTGTCGCAAAGCTACGAGCAGGAAGTGAAGCAGTTGCTTGTCGACGATTTGGGCGACGTGCTGAGCGGTGAAGCGAGCGTGTTCGACATGTTTTTCTATTCAGAGGATTACGGCGGCGCACTGACCCATCAGGAAACGGCCAAAGAGCGTGCCGACCGCTTGTCGCTTGCCGTGTATTTGCGCACCGATGTCTACGACAACATTGCGGTGGCATCGAGCGCGGAAGTGTCGGGCTTGTCGCTCGAAGGCAGCGACCGCTATGGCGACATGGTGTTGCGGCAACCTTCCGGCGAAACCATCGACAGCCATGCTGCGGCAGTCTATGCCGGCCGCAAACGGTTGGACCTTGCCGACGGTTCGGCGCAATATGTGGTCGACCTTTACATGCAAAACAGCGTGCCGGTGGTGACAGTGGACCGCGGCACGTCGGCCGCGACGCTTGCCGATGCGCTTGTGGGCGGCACGGCATCGGCGGTGGAATGCGCCGACAGCGTGTTTGTGTTTGACGGCGCGTCGTCGGTGAAGATGCGCCGAGTCGATGCTTCGCGCTATTCAGCCTATCATGCCGTTTGTTTCCCGTCGCGCGACGCTGCGACGCGGGCCGACGGCGACGCCGCTTTGTGGACGGTCGAAATCCATGCCCGTGCGGCCGATGGCGACTACACGCGCAGCGTCTTGTCGATCGAAGAGCCTTTGAAGGCCGGCGAGCTTATGGTTGTCAAAACGCGCTTGCAGGACGACGGCAGCGTCGTGTGCGACGATCCGGAAGTGGGCGTGTCGGTAGAGCTCGATTGGAAACCCGGCGGCGATTACGACATCGAGATCTGACCGCGCCGGAGAAATTTGAAAAAACAGCATTGATATGAATTTGTTTTGCAACATAACGAAATGGGGAATCGCGATGGCGGCATGCGCAGCAATGGCGGCATGCGGCAGCGACGAGCCCTCGCCGACGGGCGGCGAAGAGAAAGGCGAGCTTCGCTTGCTGGTGAGCGTGCCCGACCGTGCGACACGCGCCATAGGCGATCCGGGCGACGAGCCGCAGGAAGCCGACATGTGGGATCGCGTTTCGGTGATAGCCACATTCCCCGGCGGGCAAGAGGTGGAACGGGAAGTCTACATCAAGTCGTTCGACCGTGCAGATTATGAGCAATTGCCCCCCTACAATGGAAATGAAAAAATTCGCGTCGTCACGATGGATGTGTCGGAAGGCTACGCTTATATATATGGCGTGACCTACAATACGGCAGTCGACGGCAACAACCTCGAAAAGGCCATCCAAGCCTGCACGACCGATGCCGAGGTTCGCGCATTGACCATCGGCAACGATTATGCCGACGGGATGCAATACAGCCTTCCGCTGAAACTCAGCGTGGCTACCGGCTACTATAAGGATGCCGACGGCAAACAGGCCACTTTCAACACGCGCAAAGGCGCATCGACGGGATTGCCGGAAGGAGAGCTTCCGGTGGTGCGCTTGACGCGCTTGGCATCGAAATTCGACGTGCAATGGGATGCTGCCGACGCCTACGCGCAGGGCTACACCGACGTGGAAGTGACCGGATTTGAATTTGAAGGCACTTCGGCCGGCCGATTGTTTCCCGCATTGAATGCAAACTCTGCGGCGCTTACGCCGCAGACGCTCACGTTTGTCAACGACACGGAGATAAGCCGCCGCAATGGTCGCGTGTACCATTATGCTTATCCCGACGGCGTGACGCGCCCGCAATTGCATTTCAACATATCGGCGGCATCTGCCGACGGGCGCAAGGAAGCCGATTACGCTTTGGCCTTTAAAGACGCGCCGGCACAGGCTTCGTGGTATAAAGTGAATGTTACCATACGCGGACTCTCCGCGTCGGGCAGCTATACCATCCAATTGGAGGAAAATTAGTTTCCCGTGTTTGTAGATAGAGGAAAAAACTGCAATGATGATGAAAAAATACCTATATCGCATATTTTTGGCTGTTGCCGCCCTTTGCGCCGCGATTCCGGCACAGGCGCAAGGCCGTATTTATTATGTGACCCCGACGGGACTGACCGCCGACGGCACGCGGGGCGACGGCACGGCGTGGAACAATCCCACGACGCTGACAGCCGCGCTGGAACTTTCCGTGGCGGGCGACCGCATTTATGTGCAAGGTTTTGAAGACACTTCGTCGGCAACGACGCGCTATGTGACGCCGACGACCGACGGTTTCCGGCTGAAATCGGGCGTGCGGCTTTATGGCGGTTTCGCCGGCACGGAGCAAACGCCGGAACAACGCGCCACAACCGGCGAAGCGGTCTACCAAATGCGTTATCGCACCTTGATTACGGGCGACATTGCCGGCAACGACGCTGTCGACCGCGAAACGCTGCTATTTCCTCAAAATCCCACTCGCGCCGACAATGCCACGCATGTGCTCACGCTGGACATGAATCCGGCATCCGGCGTCAACAACAATAATTATCCGACTGTGGTCGACGGCGTTTCGATTGTCGGCGGGCATGCTGTCGGCGGCCATGGCGGCGGCATCTACGTGGCAGGCAACAATAGCGGCGGCGGGGTGTATCGCATTGTGCGCTGTTTCGTAGCCGGCAACTATGCCGACGAAGGCGGCGGCATCTATGTGGATGCCAATGCGGGCAACGTAGGCAACGACGAATCGCTCATCGACCGCTGCTACGTGTTTAACAACGTGGCAGGCGACCGCACCGAATCTGCCAACTATGGCGGCGGCATCCGCATCGCCGGAGCGGGAACGATTGTCAATACCATCGTTTCCAACAACGAAAACGGCGGGCTTTTGCTCTCGGGCAACGCCAAATCGCTCAACAACACCATCACGCGCAACACCGGTTCCGGCATCGACGGAACGGGCGCTGCCGTTTATAATACCGTGATATGGGGAAATGCCTTGCTGACCACTTCCGAGGCGACGCGTCCCGACTTCCGCAACTCCGCATTTCCCGAATCCGACGGCACGAACGGCAATGTGCCGGTGAGCGCGAAAAACAACGACCGCACTTCGCCGTCGTCGTTCGAAACGCCTTCGGTGCGCACCGGATTCGATCGCGACTTTGAGCCGCGTGTCGACCCGTATCCCATGTGGATTTGGTATCCGTTGGAAGGTTCTATCCTGATCGACAAAGGCGATTCCGGATTTTTCGAAACAGCCCTTTACGGGAATACAGATATTGACAATGCGACACGCGTGCGCGGCACGATCGACATCGGCGCCTACGAGCACCAGCCGGTGCAGGCAGGCCGCATCCGCTATGTCCGTGCGGGCGCCACAGGCAACGGCACAAGCTGGGACGATGCTTCCGGCGACTTGCAGCGCATGATCGACGCGCTTGCCGACAACAATCCGCAAGGATTGGCGGGCGAAGTGTGGGTAGCAGCCGGCACTTATACGCCGCAATCGCAAATAATCAGCGGGACGACCTATTCGGCATCGTTCCGGATGCGCGACGGCATCAGCGTCTACGGCGGTTTTGCAGGCGGCGAGGCATCGAAGGACGAACGTCGCAAGAGCAGCGACAAGCCGTGGGAATTTGAAGAAAAAACAGAACTTCTCGGCACATATTTTGGCAACAATACGGAATGGGGCAACAACCGCTGGACGCTGACGAGCGATTCGCGCCACGTCGTGTGGTTTGCGCCGATGCAGGGCGAAGCGGCGTTCCGCCACTTGACGGTTTTGGACGGCGTGACGATTCGCGGCGGCTATGCGCAAGGCGGATTGGGAGTCGACGAATTTGCCACCGACAAAGGGGCGGGCGTCTACATGGACGGCGCCAACGCCTATCTGAACAACTGTATCGTCACCGAAAACTATTCGACGGGCAACGGCGGCGGCGTGTATCTGCGTCATGGCCGCGTGCAAGGCACGTTGGTCTACAACAATAGCGCCGACGGCAATGGCGGCGGCGTGTATGCCGACAACGTGGGCCTCGTGATCCGAAGCATGGTTGCCAACAACTCGGCCGGCAACGGCGCGGGCGTGTATCTTTCGCACACAGGACCGTGGACCGACGGCGAAGACCATCCGGAATATCTGGTGCTGTCGACATCGATCGTCACAAACAACACCGCTCGCCAGAATGGCGCTGTCTATTGCGCTGACGGGGGCGTGTTGCTGCAAAATATCATTGCCAACAACGAATTGGTGACAGCCACCGACTTGACCGACGAAAATGCTGCGCAGACGGGCGGTATTTATGTGAACGGATATGCCACGGTGATCAACTCCGTGATTTGGAACAATCGCGATTTGGGCGCGTCCGTTCCGATTTATGCCAAAAATCCGTCGACTTCGACGGTGCGTTTCATGAACAATGCCATTTCCAACGTGAACAGTGCCGTTTGGAACAACATACTCCAGCAATCCACCTTGTCGCTTGTGAATAGCAACGTGGCAGCCGATGGCGAAATGTCGCCCGACTTCTCCGTATCGGGACAAATGGCCGACAATGCAGCGCTGGAAGGAAACACCGGCGTGCAGAGCGGTTGGCTGACGACCGGCATCGACTATTATTGGGAGCCGATAACGGGGTCGAATCTTCGCGCGCAAGGCATGACGCTGGGCATGATGCCCGACGATGTGATTTTGCAGCCGGAAATCGACATCAACGGCAACTTATACGCGCAGAAGCCGGCAATCGGCGCATACCGAATCGAACAAACCGTCATCCGGCACGAAACGACGGCCGACGCGCTGATAGTCTACGTGGATCCCGCATGCACCGAACCGTCGCACGACGGCAGCTCGTGGGAGAAAGCCTATCGCGCCATTTCCGAAGCCATCGACTATCTTGCCGGACTGGATGCGGCGACGGTGGGCGGACGGCATTTGGAAGTGCGTGCGCTTGAAGGAGAATATACGCCGAAATATGTCTTCGTCAATGAAGACCCGAAGACGGCAACGTTGAGCATCCCGGCAACGGCAAGCGGCGCGACGCTCTACATCGTCGGCGGTTATGGCGAAGATTACGTCAGCGGGGAAATTGTACGCAATCCTACGGTTTATCGTTCCGTTGTCGACGGCAATGCCGACGGCGTTGCATTGACGGATGGGCTTTACCATTGCATCATGGTGGAAGGCGGGGCGCATGTTGTCATTGACGGATTCCACGTGGTGGGCGGCTATGCGGCCGGCGAAGCTGCCGTGCAATACGGGGCAGGAGCCTTGGTGCTGAACGACGCCGACGCAACGTTCCGCAATTGCATATTCGAAAACAATACGGCTGCCACGGGCGCGGCCATCGACGCGCGCGACGCGGCTGCGCTGTCGCTCGTCAACTGCGTGGTGAACAACAACACGGCTACCGCTGCCGACGGGCAAATCGTGAATTGTCCGGCCGACCGCCTGACGATGCAACACACGACGATTGTCAACAACGCAGGCACAGCTCCGGCCAATATGGGCACGTCCTCGTTTGCTGCCGGCAACACGGGCGGCAACTCCGTGGAATTGACGGTGGATTCGTCCAATTTCGCCAATCCGACCAACACCGTGGGCGCAACGCTCGGTTTCGATACTTATCTCGGCGGATATTCCGAATTCCGGCCGCTTACGAGTTCCATAGTGGTTTCCAACAACATCATAAACAAAGCGACCGGAACATCCGCCGACGTGACGACCGACATCACGACAGAAAACGACCGCAACCTCGGCGGCATCCCCGATCTCGGCGCATACGAAGCCTTGCTGCCGAAAGCCGGCACGGTGATCTATGTGCGTTCCTACAACACGGCGACCGGCGACCTTCGCCAATCCGACGGCTCGCCCGATATGTCGCTGTTGGAAAACAATCCGGGTAAATCGTTCGACGGTTCGTCGTGGGACAACGCCATCAACGGAAATGCCATTTGCGATCTCAATCAAGATCGAGCGGGCAACGATTTTTATGTGATAGATGGGGGTAATAACACGCTGCAAGCGGCATCCTATGACAATGATAACTATCGCTCCGGCAGCTATGAGCCTGCGGCGGGAAGTTACGGCGAGTTTTTCGGCGGTGATTCGGGAAATCGGCAGAACGTGCAAAGCTATAACGGAAGATTCAACCAAATCACCAACAATCGTGACGAACGCTATGTGAGCGGATTGCAATATGCCATTGAAAAGGCAAGCGAATACAACAAGGCGCACCCCGACGACGAACAGATAGCCGTATGGGTGGGAGCCGGCATTTATACGGACTACAAAGGCTTTGTCGTTCGCGACGGCGTGAAGGTGTATGGCGCTTTTCCCTCGACGGGCAATCCGGGGGAAAACGATCGCAAGGCGTTACTGTCGTCCTATGTTCCAGCACGTGAAGAAGACCAAGATTTGAACAAGTCCGATTATGAAACGATCTTGCAGGTGAGAAAAGAAACGCCCGTGACGTGGAACAGCAATCAGGCATCGGCAGCTTCGTGGGTAAACAATCTTTCAGGAACGCAACGCCACTATGTGCTTTATCAGCCCGACGTGTGTCTTCCGACATGGGCGCCAAATAATGACGATAAGAATTCAAGAACCGGCGGCAACCAATATCGTTACGAGCAAGGAACCACCTACTACGACGGTACATATTACGTGGAGTATGAGGGCGCATTGTGGGATGGCTTTACCGTGCGTCATGGCTATATTAAAAATTATTCGGCCAACCGCGATGGCGGAGCAGGCATTCGCACATTCCGCGGCGTGACGTTGGAAAACATGGTGGTGGTCGACAATTACAATTCCGGCAGTCGTTCGCGTGGGGGCGGTCTTTATATGGACGGGCTGAACAGCCAAATCTCAAACTCGTTTCTTTTGAATAATTATGTCGGCGGGAATGAAGCCTATGGCGGCGGCGGATACATGATTGTCGGCACGGGCTTCAACATGGTAGTGGCCAACAACCACAGCAATATGGACGGCGGCGGCTTGTTTATCGAAAGCGCGACGTTCTACAACAACACGGTGGCCTACAATCGCGCAGGACGTAACGGAAGCGGCATCCTCCAATATGCAGATTCGGGGTCGGGCCGTCTTTCGAATTTGTCGCTCTACAACTGTATTTTCTATGGCAACGAGGGTGGCAATGCAATAGCATCATCAGCCACGAGGACGTTCACGCCGGCCTACCATTGCTATGTGGAGGGCACGATACAAAGCGACTTGTTGGATGATAATAAATTTTCGACAGATGCGCCTTGCAACAACCAACTGTCGAGCGAGAATCCGTTTGAAGCAGGCACAGCTGCCGGCACAACCAACAACTACCGGTTGGCGCCGTCGAGCACGTGTGTGAACAAGGGAACCGACAATTTGAATCAAGACGAAGGCGATGCGGAAGCCTATTTGCCGGAGACCGACATGGACTTCTCCGACCGTATCAAAGACTGTACGGTCGACATTGGCGCATACGAACGCAATAATGAGGATTTCGTGGAGCCGGACATCAACGGCGTGTACTATGTGACTTTTGCCGGAGCGGGCAACGCGACGGCCAATTCGCCGGAAAACGCGGCGTGTGCCATGAAATTGCAAGAGGTGCTTGATGCCGCAGGGCGACGCGTGGCGCAACAAGGGCTGCCGGCGACGGTGAAAATAGCAGGCTACGAAGACGACTATGTGGCATACCACGTGAATACGCTTTCCGATCCCAACGATCCGCAAAGCTACACGTTTGTGATACCTTACGGCGTGACCGTCATGGGCGGCTACGACGAAACAGCCGGCAATTGGGACGACGATGCACGCGATGCTACGACGCACAAGACTGTGTTGAGCGCAGTGAAAGAAGCAACGGCAACGGTGCAGGAAGTGACGGGCTACCACACGCTGACTTTTGGCGAACCGTTAGATTCGCAGGCGGGGCTCACGACGACGGTCGACGGGCTGTATATTGAAGACGGTGCGGCGATGTCGATGGCAGCCGGACGCGATGAAACGCGCGGAGGCGGAGCAATTGTTCCGGCATGGGGACATGTGCGCAACTGCGTGGTTCGCAATTGCAGCGCGGTGGAAGGCGGCGGCTTGTACGTGATGCCGGGCGGCTTGGTGTCGGGCTCTTATGTGGTGACAAACACGGCAGAGACCGGCGCGGGCATTTATGTCGACAATACGGGAGCCAGCGCGGCGACACGCGCCCATCTGATGTCGAACACGATTGCCGACAATGTGGCATCGGAGCAAGGTGGCGGCATCTATTTCACGGAAGGTTCGATGGCGGCTGTCAATACGGTCGTATGGGGCAACACGGCTCCTTCCGACAAGAATGTGAGCGGCGCGACTTATGCCATGTTTGCCGACGATTTCCTGACTTCGGCATCGGGCGGCACGATCGCGGAATTTTATCCGTTCAACAACTGTTTCGTAGAGACTTACGAGTTGCCGGGCAATTTCGAGAATACGGAAATGACAGGCGATGAGTCTGTTTACTTCTCTGGATTTTATGCTTTGAAACCTTATTCGCCATTGGTGAAACATGGCACGGTGGTAGAAGTGCAACGCTATTTCGAGGAACATGCAGGCGTGGCGACGCACGACATGACGGGGACATCGCGTATTTCGGTTGCAGGAGAGGAAACGAAAATCGACGCAGGCGCCAAAGCTTTCGACGGCGGTATCATACCGGTTCCTGACGACCCCAACGACGTGATCCAACGCATATTCGTATCGCAAGGCTCCAACGTGCTTTTGGCCGACGGCGAAAATCCCGACGACTACATGGGACGGTCGTTCTACACGTCGGTGTCGTGGATAGAGGATGCACTCGACTACATAGAGGCGGTGCGCGGCAAGTTCAGAAATAATGACATCGAATTCGAATTGATCGTAGCCGGAGGCGTTTATAAACCAAAATATCGGGTTACGCGGGAAGATGACACGCAGGGACCGCCCGACCAGCGGCGCAACACGTTCCGCATTCCGCAAGGCGTAGCCATTTATGGCGGCTTCCGCGGCGACGAAACCTATTCGACGGGACGTGGGTCGATACCTGCCGCATCGGGAACGATGACGCTTCAGCCGGACGGCGCGATCAACACGTTGCTGGACAGCCGTGAATTGTCGGACATGAACGGCAATGGCTTGCTCGAACCGTGGGAAATGTCGTCGCAAACGATTTTCTCTGGCAACGTCAACGCTTCGGGCGAAGAGCGGCGCACCTACCACGTGATATACAGCGAGGGAACGGGCGAAGTGACGCTCGACGGTGTGACGGTGATGTCGGGACAAACGGCAAATGAAATGACGGAAGTGACAACGGGCGGCGATGCCGGCCGCGGCGGCGGAATCTACACCGACGGCGTGTCGTACACGATATCGAATTGCCGCTTCATGGACAACTTTGCCGTGCGCGGCGGCGCAATCTATTCGCGCGATGGACGATTGACGATTTCGGCATCGATCTTTGCCGGCAACGGCACGGTGGACAATCCGGTGACCCCGTCGGAATACCAGCCTGCGAGCGGCGGCGCCGTGTATCTGGCAGGCATGTCGCAGACTGCTGCCACGGCAGCGCTTTATGCGGCAAACACGCTTTGGGTGAACAACGAGACGGCCGGTCGAGGCGGTGCAATCGGAACAAACTACGCGGAAGGGGTCACAACGACCTACGCACCGATGATTTCGTTGATCAACAATACATTTGCATGCAACAAGGCGGCCATGAACGCCGTAGTCTACGGCAGCAATGGCAGAAGCAAAATAATCAATACGCTGATGTGGGGCAACGAGTCGGAAAGCGAAGAGTATCCCACGTCGTTCAATTTGAGCCATTCGGCAAGCGACGATGCCCGCAATATTTCGCAATACGACGGAACGGGCAACATCCAAATTTCTGCCGAGAACATGGCAGTCGACGGTCCGCGATTCACGCGGCCGGCAAGCCGTGCCGGAGTGGCCGGCAACGACGCGATGAACCTGTGGAATCCGGTGTCGATATCGGTGCTGACCGATGGCGGCGACGGGCTTCTGATAGCCGACACGAGGAAGGAAGAGGGGGCATACGTCGGATGGTTTGAGGAGAACGATTTGCAACCTCTGAAAGACAATTACATTGCCGGCAACTATGATCGTTATTCCGGCCCGTTGCGTGAAGACGGCACGGAGGACGACAAGCCGATCGACATAGGCTTCTATGAATACCAGTATGTGGATCTTTTGTCGACACGCGATGTGGTCTACGTGGCTACGGAGGAAAGCGGTTTGGCCGACGGTTCGAGTTGGTCGAATGCCATTTCCGACTTGCGCAGCGCCATCATTGCGCTCTCCAACCCGACGGGAGGACAGTCGCGCGACAAACGCATCTATGTGAGAGACGGCAATTATTCGTGGCAACGGCTTTCGGGCGGCACTGCTTATCTGCTTGAAGCTGTCGACAGCCGGAATTTGCTTGACAATCTTTATATTTACGGTTCTTGCACGGGCGTGGGCGACAATCAGGATTTCAGCGCGCCGACCGTGGTGGAAAACAGTGCGTATGCCGACGGCGTGACAAACACGTTGTTGAGCATTGAAGCCGGAACAAAAAATGTTGTGATTTCGGGCTTCGCTTTCAACAACAAGGCGACCGGCGGCGTTCAAGAAGGCGTGACAGTGTTGGCAAGCCCGGGCGGGAAGGTGACGCTTAAAAATACGGCATACCGAGGTAACAAATCCGGCGTGTCGATTTCCGGAAGCGGGGAAACACTGATTGTCAACTCTCTGTTTGCCGATGGCGCGAATGGCATCGTCGGAGCGAACGCAAATACGACAATCGTCAACTCGACTTTCGCGCAAAACAGCATCGCAGACGTGACGGGCAGCGATTTCGGCATCTATAATTCCGCATCATGGAAAAACGGCCGCTATGGATTTGGATTTGCCGGCGGCGTGAATGGCAATGTCGTGATCGGTGGCAGCGTGGAAAACGACGATCTTGCCGAAGGACCAAACTTCTTTGATCCGGACAATGACGACATTTATTTGCGCGACTATCGCATTCGTCCGGCGTTGAAATTGCTCAACAATGGCGTAAACGACTTGTATGCCGTGCATGCGCTTGGATTGGCGTCGGGCACTGCAATTCCGGCAGAAGAGGTGGATTTGAGCAATTCCTTCCGCGTGGTCGACGACAATATTGATGTGGGGGCATACGAATATGCAGCGCCTATGTTGCCGGTGGTTTATGTGAAATCCGACCTTACGGGCACGGCCGACGGAACAAGCTGGGCTACGGCGTTGAGCGACATCCAAGGCGCAGCCGACCTTGCAGCCGTTTATGCAAACCAGCATCCGGGCAGCAATGGCTATGTGTTTGTCCACAGCAATGTGGCGACTGCGGAAAGATTGCGCATTAATTTGCCAAACGTGAAAATCTACGGCAGCATGAACGACGAAACGAGCAGTTACACGACAGACGATGCCGAACTGCTTGTCGACGACTTGCTCAAACAACGTCGCGGCGTGATTGAGTCGGCCGCGCAGTCGCGTTTGGAAAATGGGGCTTACATTGATGGTGAAAATATCGTTGTGGACGGATTTGAGGTGGAAGGCTCCGTGACGCTCAACAAGGGATACCTGTCGACTTCAATCTTGACGGGGACAGGAGTGAGCGGCACAGCCGACGGCGTGCTTTACAATGCGTTTGCATCTTGCGCGGTGGCGGGCGTGACGGCTGTCAATGTCACCTCGACCAATGCGCTCCCCGACAATGCGCTTAATTCATGGGTTGCCGATGCCGGCAAAAACAGATATACGCCGGACGGATATTGGGCATATCAATTGATGGAAACCTCAACTGATATCAATGCCGGCACAGCCGACGTTCAAGCTTATATGGATGCAGTCGGGCACAATCGCGACATTGCAGGAAACCTTCGTGTGAGAAACGGGGTGGACAATGGCTGTTTCGAAACGTGGAACGTGTCGGCCGACGGTGTCGTGGCAAATGCCGACGATTATCCGCACGGGCAGTCGGTGGTGTATGTGCGCGAAGGCAAAGAGTTGGGACTCGGAATGGATGGCGATGCGCCGTTCTACGGCGAATCTGCACCGTTCAATCCCGGATTTTTGCTTCTCGAGCATCGAGCCGGCTTGCGTGGCAACGGCAATAGCGTCAATTTGCAGAACGTGGCGATGGAACGCCGCGTGGCCGCCGGAGGCCACGACATGGCATCGGTGGCATTCTCCATCGGCGAAGTGGAAAATCCGGCCGCGCTTGCATTCTATACTTATAGCGGCGAGAAACGCGCCGGTTACGACTATAAATACACGGAAGACGACAACGCATGGATAGCGACGGAAGCGACAGCGCTTGGCGTGGGAGAAGGCTTCTTGATTGAAAACGCGACAGACGCGGAAAGCAAGGTGCGATTCTACAATGCCACGCCTTACGAGGAGACGCCTTCCGTCAAGCCGGTGGCGCTCGTGAAATACAACTACAATGAAGAATGGACAACCGACGCGAATGGCAACACAGTGCCGTCGACAAGCCGGAAATTCACGCACAAGGAAAACATGAGTTGGAACTTGTTTGGATCTCCGTTCCTTTGCGCGATGAACTACGGCGACATGCCTTACGGCCGTGTGATTTACGGCTTGGAAGGTGATGTGTATCGGACGGTGAACACTTCGGTTGCAACCGGCGGATATATCCCATCGGGCGATGCCGTGTTTACGCAGACGGCGACGCTGAAAACGGAGGAAGTGATTGAAATAGCGCAACCGGCCGGAACGGTCGATGGCGACGCTTATCAACTCACGTCGTATTTGACTGTGGCTTTGACGGCCGACGGGGCAGACACGGAAAGTGATCGCGTGACGTTGAATGCTGTCGCTTCGGCAGAGGCTTCGACGGATTATGATGTGACGGCCGACGGCGTGAAATGGACAGTGGGCGAACGTGCGCAAATTTATGCAGTGCGCGACGGTGGCCGCTATTCGTTGCTTTCGGCTGTCGACGAGGAAGGTGTCGTAGGCCTCGGAGTGGAAGTGCCGGAAACGGGCGTGTACAAAATATCGCTTCCCGACGATATGGGCGCAGCGGACTATGATGTCGTGGTTTTGCGCGATCGCGAACAAGGCAAGACTGTCGATTTGAAGACAGAAAGCTATACGTTCACGGTTGCCGAGGCCGGAGCCGTTGACAATCGTTTCGAAGTGGAATTCCGAATGAGCGACACGCTTGGCGCAGGCTTCAATGCTTGGTCGCCGTCGAGAGGCGTGCTGCAAATCGATGGCACGGATGCGGGTTCGGTTGTGTCGGTATTCGCTCCAAACGGAATGAGAATCCGCAGCCTTTTGTCGGAAGGCATGAGCTTGAAACTTTCAGTGCCACAGGGCGCGTATGTCGTGAGCGTTGAGAAAGACGGCGAAATCGAGACGGACAAAGCCATCGTGCTTTAAGGACGTGGCGAAGCAATCCGGCTGAAGAAGCTGCACGAAATGACAGCGAGCGGAAATGCAAATGTATTTTCGCTCGCTGTTTTATTGCACAGAGCCGGCTCTTGTCGCGCTTGGGATGTCCCCGAAGGTCAATGGGTGAGAATTTTCAATCCGCGTTCAGTCATTACGAATGTGTGTTCCCATTGAGCCGACGGCAGTTCGTCGTCGGTGACGACAGTCCAATTGTCCTCGGAGTCGATGAACACTTTCCACGTGCCCATGTTGATCATCGGTTCGATGGTAAATACCATTCCCGGCACGAGCAGCATGCCCGTGCCTTGCCGGCCGAAATGGAGCACGTCGGGTTCTTCGTGGAATTCCAATCCTACGCCATGCCCGCAAAGGTCGCGCACGACGGAAAAACCGTTTTTCTTGGCGTGGCGTTCGATGGCATGTCCGATATCTCCAACAAAACCGTAAGGCTTTGCCGCTTTCATTCCTATTTCGAGGCATTCTTTGGCCACGCGCACCAATTTTTCTTTTTCAGGCGTGGTTTTTCCGATGATGAACATGCGCGAGGCATCGGAATAGTAGCCGTCGAGTATTGTCGACACGTCGACATTGATGATGTCGCCTTCTTGCAAAATTTCGTCCTCGGAAGGGATGCCGTGGCAAACAACCTCGTTGATCGAGGTACAAACGCTTTTCGGGAAACCTTCGTAGTTGAGCGGAGCAGGAATGGCACCATGGGCGGTGGTATAGTCGTAGACAAGGCGGTCGATGTCGGCCGTGCTCATGCCGGCATGTATTTCTTTTTCCACGAGGTCGAGCACGCCGGTATTGACTTTTCCGCTTCGGCGGATGCCTTCGATTTGTTCCGGAGTTTTGATTAGCTTGGGAGAAGGGACAAGATGTCCGCGTTCTTGATAAAAGAGTATTTTGCGATCTAAATCGGTCAGTTCGTGCCCTTTCGGCACAATCCAATTACGTCTGTAAGCTGTCATTTTAAAAGCTTTTTTCTATTGCAAATATAGTGCAAGCCGAGAGAAAAGCAAAGAGCTTGCTCGATTTGCTTTTCCGAGGCGCCGCCTGTATTATCCAAATATAGTGCAAGGAGAGAAAAGCAAAGAGCTTGCTCGATTTGCTTTTCCGAGGCGCCGCCTGAAATTGTTTTTCCGAGGGATGAGGGTTTTAGAGAATAGCCAATGCGATTTGTGCGCATGCTTCGGCATCGGCAAGCGCGTCGTGGTGGCGCAGCAAGTCGAATCCGCATCGTGCTGCTACGGTCGGGAGTTTGTGGTCGGGCAGCGATTTGCCGAAGATGCGGCGTGCAGCACGGCACGTGCAATGAAATTCGTAGTCCGGATAGTCCATGCCATAGCTTTGGAACACGGCTTTCAAACAACCTTCGTCGAATGGGCTGTTGTGGGCCACCAAAGGCAGTCCTGCGAAACGTGGCGAAATTTCATTCCACACGTCGGGAAAGATAGGCGCATGGTCGGTGTCGGACGAGGAAAGCCCGTGGACGTATGTGTTCCAATAACGATAGAAGTTGGGGTTGGGGCGAATCAGCCGGTATGTTTTGTCGACGATGTGGCCGTCGCGCACGATAACGACACCGACGCTGCACACGCTGGAACGATGCTCGTTGGCTGTTTCAAAGTCGATGGCTGCAAAATCTTTCATTCGATATTTCCATATTTTCCGGAACGTATGCGATAGAGCGTTTCTTTTGTTACGTTGAGAAACGATGCCAATTGCGTGATTGAAACGTAGTCGAGCAAATGGGGATATTTTTCGAGAACCCATTCATAGCGTTCGCGTGCGCTCAGGTGGAGCATAAACATTTGTTCTTCCAAGTGCTTGATGTGGCTGATCATTCCCATGTTCATGAATTTGTACATTTCGGTGGTCGCTTTGTCGCGCAGCGAACCGAACATTTGTTCGGAAATGTAGCAAACTTCCGATTCGGTCATGAATTGGGCGAAGATTTGGTGCTTCAATTTGATGCGCGGTTTGATCAAATAGTGCGACGAAAAAGAGAAAGCATAATTGTGTTCGCGTCCGTTCTCGATATAATAAGTGCGTGCCGCTCCACGATGGATGTAGATCATGTTTTGCAGAATTTCGTTTCTGCCATCCAGTATGTGGCCTTTTTTAAACGTTCGCCATTTCAGGTTGGCTCGCAAATATTGCTCGTCGGCTTCCGTAAGGTTGAAAACGGTGCGGATGTCGCCAAACACTTTTAGAGTGAGCCGGTCGGTATGGTCGTTATTGTTTTCCAAGGAGGTGTTCTACTTTGTGTTTAACGTTTGTCATGAGCCATAAAGGAGTGGATGTCGCACCGCAAATGCCTATCGATTCGGCATTGACGAGCCAAGCGGGATCGATGTCGTCTTCCGAATAGATGAGGTGTGTGTTCGGGTTTACGGCATGGCATTCGCGGAAAAGAATCATGCCGTTGCTGCTTTTTTTGCCGCTGACGAATAAAATCAGCGAATGCTCGGCGGCAAAACGCCGCATTCGCGGCATCCGATTTGCCACTTGGCGGCAAATCGTGTCGTGGCATTCGAAGTGTCCGTCGACTTTTCTGCGGCGGATTTCTTCTTCGATGCGTTGCAGGCCTTCCCGAGACTTTGTCGTTTGCGAATAGAGCGACACATCGCGAGAAAAGTCGATGCGGTCTACTCCGGCTTCGTCTTCCACGACAATTGCCGTGCCGTCGGTTTGCCCGACGAGGCCGTTCACTTCGGCATGCCCCGGCTTGCCATAAATGACGATTTGCGGCCGTGTCGGAGCTTCATAGGATCGGCGGATGCGTCGTTGCAATTGCAGCACGACGGGGCATGTCGCATCGATTATTTCGATAGAGTTTTCTTTTGCTATGCGATAGGTTTCGGGTGGTTCGCCATGGGCGCGAAGAAGCACTTTCACGCCGTGCAGTTGTCGCAATTCGTCGTGGGTTATTGTGATTAATCCTTTTGATTTCAGCCGTTCCACTTCGTTTGAATTGTGCACGATGTCGCCCAAGCAGTAGAGTTTCCCGCTTTTTTCGAGTTCTTCTTCCGCTTTCCGTATGGCAGTCACCACCCCCGGGCAAAAGCCTGAATTTTTATCTATTTCAACTTTGGCGGCCATTGATGATTTTATGAAACACGTCGAGCAGCCAGCGGTCTTGCTCTTCGATGGTCATGTTGGAATTGTCGAGCACGATTGCGTCGTCGGCTTTCCGCAATGGGCCTTCGGAGCGGGTGGAATCGATGCGGTCGCGTTCGCACACATTGTGGAGCACCTCTTCGAAGCTGACAGTATCGCCTTTTGCTGTCAATTCGTCGTATCGGCGTCGTGCGCGCGTTTCGGGCGACGCATCGACGTATATTTTCATTTCAGCATCGGGAAATACCACTGTGCCTATGTCGCGGCCATCCATGACGATTCCTTTTGATTTTCCCATTTCTTGTTGCCGTGCCACTAAGGCTCGCCTTACGGTCGGCACGGCTGCAACGATGCTCACTTTTGACGACACCTCCATGCGGCGGATGTCTTTTTCCACGTTTGCGCCGTTCAGGTAGGTTTCTGTGGCGCCATCGCCGTTTACGGCAAAGGCAATGTCGAGCGATGGCAAGGCTTTTTCCAAACGGGCGGTGTCGAGATTGTCGCCGTCGAACAAGCCGTTTTGCAAGCAATACAGCGTGACGGCGCGATACATTGCGCCGGTGTCGACATAGGCATAACCTATGTTTTTTGCAAGTTTTTTTGCCATTGTGCTTTTTCCTGAGGAGGAAAAGCCGTCGATGGCTATTGTGATTTTTTTGTCGTTCATATTCTAAAATTCATAAAGGTTTGCAGCAAGGTTTACCATGAAGGTTGTTCCGCCCACGTGGGGTTGGGCAAGCGCGACACCGACTTTGAATTTCCTGACGCTGAGCCCTGCTCCGACAGAAAAGCCGGAGAAGAAATTGCGTGAAAAAGTGGCCATGTCGGTTTTTGTTTTATGATTATAGCCGGCAGCAATGTAGAATTTGCTTGTCGGGGCGTATTCCAATCCAAAAATCAAATGGCGGAACAGGTTGCTGAGGAATTTGTCGCGCACTTCTATGCCTGAGTTGGGGTCGTTGTCGTCGATGCGGCGGTAGTAGGGCAGGCTCCATTGCGTGAGATTGATAGCGGTCACCGACACGCGAAACGGCCCGTTGTGGAGCGATTGCGTATATCCGAGCCGGATGTCCCACGGAAGCCGGTCGTAGTGCTCGTCGAAGCGCTTCACTTGCCCGCCGAGGTTGGCAACGACAGCCGACAGCGACAAGTCGCGCTCGGGATCGTAGTAGTTGATGCCTAAGTCGGCAGCAATGGCGAGAGCCGAATATTGCTCGTAGTTTGAGTATAGAAATTTCAGAGCGATGCCGCCTCTGATTCGGTCGTTGAAATCGTGGGAGTACATTCCGCTGAAAGCAATGTCGCTTGCTCCGAATGTTCCGGTGATTGTCCCGTCGACGTCGGCTGTCTTCATTTCTCCGTATCCGAAATAGGAAATGCCTGCGCCCCATGCAGCGTGGTCGCCGGCTTCTTTGGCGAAACGAGCCGACATGAAATTGCTTCCGCCGAGATAGCGCATGTAGCTCACTCCGGCTTGCATCCCGACTTCCGGACCAAGCAATGCGGGATTTTGCTCATAGAGGTTGACATCGTCGTCGATGACGGATATGTTTGCTCCACCCAAAGCGTAGGCATGCGAAGAAGTTGTGGTGTTCAAATAGTTGTAGGCAGTGCCGTCTTGTGAAAAAACATTGGCACAGCCTGCTGCTAAGACGAAGAGAGTATATAAGATTTGTTTGAATTTCATATCAGTTGCCCCGCTTCGTGCGACGCCTTTCATAATAACGCAAAGCAAGGGAGAATAGTATGTAAAATCTTTGAAAAAAAGCATGAAACATGGAATCTTCGTTTTGTAAAAAAACATAAAACATTTTCAAATAAGCACAAATCGTTTGTATGATGCTTGTTTCGTTCGCCGGAGGCGCATATATTTGCAACGTTTAGAAGGAAACAAAAATGAGAATATTCAGTTGTTTCGCCATAGTAGCACTGTCTGTGCTTGTTGCTCCGACGGCTTCCGCGCAGGTGTCGCGGGTGGCTCTCGATAGCAAGCATTGTCCTCATGGAGAGTGTGTGGATGTCTACGAATATGACTTCGTTGACGTTCAGCCTGCTTTCCCGGGCGACGAGCGTGGCTTGATTAATTATATCAACAGCGAGCGCAAATATCCGTATGATGCATACAAGAAACGGATACAAGGTCGCGTGTTGTGCAGCTTTGTCATCGACGTGGACGGAAAAGTGTGCAACGTGACGGTTTTGCGAGGGGCTTATCCGTCGCTCGACAAGGAAGCCGTCAGAATAATCAAGGATATGCCGGAATGGAAACCGGGCAAGATGAATGGCGTGGCAGTGCCGGTGCGTTACATATTGCCGATTCCTTTCAGGCTTTAAGATTGAACCACAAATCTTTTTCATAATCTTATTTTTGCCTCCCTGCCTGACGATAGGTCCGGAGGTTTTTTTATGATGGCATGGGAAAAGAAACGAGCTGGCGTTTTGCGCCGGCTCGTTCTGTTGATATTTGTGTCGGGTTATTCCAATCCTTTGTCGCGAAGCAAGGCTTCGGGAGTCGGGCGATGTCCTGCGAATCCTTCGTAGAGAACCATCGGGTCTTCGTCGTTTCCGGATTCGAGCACGTGTTTTAATTTCGCGGAAGTTTCAGGATCGAATATGCCATGTTTTTGGAACACTTCGAATCCGTCGCAATCAAGCACTTGCGCCCACAAGTATGTGTAGTATCCGGCTGCATATTGGTCGCTGCTGAAAATGTGGTTGAAGTAAGTCGACCGATAGCGGAATTGGATTTCTTCCGGCATGCCGAGTTTTTTAGCCACGCCGGCTTCAAAGGCAGCGGCATCGACGTTGTCAAGGTCTTGGAGTTTGTGCCATTCCAAATCGAGCAATGCTGCTCCGACGAGTTCGGTGTTGACAAATCCTTGGTTGAATTTCGCGGAAGCAGTCAATTTCTCGACCAACGAGTCGGGGATGACTTCTCCTGTTTTGTAGTGGCGGGCATAGGTTTTCAGCAGTTCCGGCTCGAACATCCAATGCTCATGGAGTTGCGAAGGAAATTCCACAAAGTCGCGGTCGACGTTTGTTCCGGCATTTCCTTTGTATCCGGCTTTTGTAAGCATTCCGTGCAAAGCGTGCCCAAATTCGTGGAACATTGTTTCAACTTCGTCGATAGTCAACAGCGAGGGCTCGCCGGCCGACGGCTTGGTGAAATTGCCGACATTGTAGACAATCGGGCGGATGCCTTTTGTGCCATTGGCTTCTTGGAATACAAACATCCACGCGCCTTGCCGTTTTCCTGTACGGGCATAATAGTCGGTCATGAACACAGCCAAATGCTTGCCGTCTTTGTCGAGCACTTCATAGGCTTTTACGTCGGGGTGATAGACAGGCACGTCGGTTAACTCGTGGAATGTGATTCCATAGAGTTTTTCAGCCATGGTGAAAATCCCTTTGCGCACATTCTCGATCGGGAAGTAGGCGCGAACGTCGTTTTCGTCGAAATTGAATTTTTCTTTTTTCACTTTTTCGGCATAATAGTAGTAGTCCCATGCAGCAATTTTAAAATTGCCTCCGTGCGAATCGACATATTGTTGCATGTCGGCAATTTCTTCGTGCGACTTGGCTACAGCCGGCGTCCAAATTTTCATTAGCAGTTCTTCTGCGGCATCTACGGATTTTGCCATGACGGCATCAAGCTGGTAGTCGGCAAATGTTTTGAATCCGAACAATTCCGCTTTTTGTTTTCTCAATCGGAGGATGTCGCCGATTAGCGCTTTGTTGTCGTTTTCGTTTCCGTTGTTTGCAAGGTTGATGTATGCTTTATACATTTTTTCGCGCAAATCGCGATTGTCGGCATAAGTGAGCAGCGGCAACCGGCTGGGCGCTTGAAGCGTGAATACCCATTTGCCTTTCATGCCCAACGCTGCCGCTTCTTCTGCGGCAACGGCAATGCTCGAAGCCGGAAGGCCCGACAAGTCGTTTTCGTTGTCGACGACAAGTCTCCATTCGTTTGTGTCGTTGACGATGTTGTTGCCGAATTTAAGGCAAAGCGTGGACAATTGCTCGTTGATCGATTTCAATTGCTCTTTTTTTTCAGGCGACAGCAAAGCTCCGTTGCGGACAAAAGCTTTGTAGTATTTTTCGAGCAATCTTTCTTGCGCTTTGTTGAGATTGAATTTTGCGCGATTGTCGTAAACTTCCTTGATGCGGGCGAAGAGCCGTTCGTTCATCATCATTTCGTCGCTATGCTTTGAAAGCATCGGGAAAATTTGAGCCCCGAGCTTTTGCATTTCCGGAGTCGACATCGATTCGGACAATCCTGCAAATACGTAGTTCACGTTTTCGAGCAGTTGCCCTGCATTGTCCAATGCGACAATCGTGTTGTCGAAATCGGGAAGCGCGCGATTGTTGATGATGCTGTTTATTTCTTGATTGTGTTGGCGAATGCCTTCTTCGAAAGCAGGCAAATAGTCGTCGGTGGAAATTTGTTCGAACGGCGGAATGTTGAAGGGAGTGTCGTAGGCCGCCATAAACGGATTTTCAGCTTTCATTTTTGTTCCTGTGAAAAGCATTAGGCCGGAAAGGCATAATGCAATTGCTGTAAAATGTTTTTTTCTCATGATGTTATAAAATTGTATTATAATCTATTTTGTTCGTGGCGTTGCAAAAATAGCCAAATCTTTTGAGATGCAGCCATAAGTGAAGCCAATAGTCGTCATTTGCCGATCTCAAAATCCGCAATCACGGGATAATGGTCGGATGCTTTGGAGGAGCCTCTGGCGGCCGATGTGGCTTCGATGCCGTTTCCTTCGTAAAGGATGTGATCGATTCGGAAATAAAAGCGGTTGGCATTGTAAGTGTAAGTGGGTCCCAACGCTCCGTCGATATAAGCGTCGTTCATGTCGCCTTTTATCGTTTGGTAGGCATAAGATTGGGGCGTGTCGTTGAAGTCGCCGCAGACGAAAATTGCGGCATCCGGTTGCCGGTCGCGAATGCTGTCGATTTTTTCGCGAATCAGTTCGGCTTGTTTCGCCCGTGCGCGGAAAGCGCGGCCGAGTTTGCTGAGCAGTTGCGATCTCACGCCGCGCAACGACCGGTTGCGGTCGTCGGGCGCGGTGAGTTCCATGTAGAGCTGTTTGTCGGAGTTGCTTAATCCGATCGACTCCAAGTGGATGCTGAAAAAATAGGCTTGCCGCTTGCCGATCGTCGTGCGATAGATGGCATAGCAGAAATATTGGTCGTCGTAGTCTTCGGCTATTGTTTCCACCGGTTTTTTTGAAAGGTATCCGAGGTTGGTTGCCGCGCTTACGTCGAAATGCGGATAGCGTTGCTCGATTTTGTCCCAGCCATGGCCTTTGAATCTGTTCCGGATCACAGGAACAAGCGCCGATTCTTGGATGCAGACGAAATCGGCATCGTATTCGAGAATTTCGTCGACGACGGTGGGCGATGTGTCGGGAGAGCGCATTCCGAAAGTATTGTATGTCATGACGCGAAAATCGGCTTCTTGTCCGCTTGCTCCGCCAAAATTCAATGGACAAAACGACCAAATTTGTCCGATTGTAGCGACAAGGGCGATGCCGCTCACCAGCAAAAAGCGACGGTCTGTGAAAATCCATACGAGAAGGAATAATACGACAACCGGAAGCAATATGGGGTATGCCAAGCCTAAAAATGCGGGATGAATCCATGTGTTCGGATTGATGTATCCGGCATAGGCAGAAAGTATGTAGACGACAGCTATGAAGATGTTCAAGCATAGCAGCGCGATTTTTATAGGCTTGGTGAATTGTTGTCGGGTACTTTTCATAATTCTATTTTGCCGCTTAAATCGGAAAGTTCTTTTTTTTCTCTTGCAGAAAGGGAGTTGTAGCCGGACGTTTTCACTTTGTCGAGCAATTCATCGAGGCGATGTTCGATGTCGACGGCCGGCTTGCGCACGGGTTCGCTCCGGCGAAAAATGCCGTAACGTGCATTGAGCGCAATGGCGCATCCTGCCGCAATGCCCCCGATATGGGCGGCATGGCTGCCTATGGCGTGGATGTCGGTTGTCAGCAAGGCAAATAGGACGAAAGCGGCAGCCACCCATTTGATTTTCACGATGCCGAATACAAACAAGCGAATGCCGTAGTTTGGCGCTCTGACAACTGTTGCCGCGGCTATCGCCAAGACAGCCGCTGATGCTCCCGCCAGCCCGTTGAGCGGATGCACGGCTCCGGCCGCGAGGTATAGAATTGCGCCGGCCAAGCCTCCTGCGATGTAGGTGCGCATCAAGGCGCGATTGGGATAGAGGTCGAGGAAGATTATCCCGAAACAGTAGAGCCACGCCATGTTGGCAACGAGGTGAAACAGCCTGATGTGGGTGAACATGTAAGTGGCGATGGACCACGGTTGGAGGATTGTTTCTCCAAAAGAGGGCGGAAGAATGAGCCAATTTGCCATATTTCCATAGCCGAGCGACCGTGAGACCAACATGCTTGTCCAAATGAGGAGAAACACGATTGCATTTGCCGCCACGATCCCTGCAAGCACGGACTTGCCGGAAGCAAAATGGTTTAGTTTCTTAAAAATATCCGCCACCGACGATACCTTTCTTTTTCCAAATGAGAATGATGATTAATCCCACCAGCAAGCCTCCGAGATGAGCAAAGTGGGCAACGCCCGACACAGCTCCGCTAATGCCGAAGAACAATTCGAGCAAACCGTATCCGATCACCATGTATTTGGCTTTGATAGGAACCGGAATGAAGAACAAGTAGAGCGGCACATTCGGGAAAAGCATTCCGAAAGCGAGCAGGATGCCGAACACGGCGCCGGAAGCACCGATCATCGTGCCATTGATCAGCCCGTTTAATTCGCCCACGAGCGGGTCGGTGTAGTTCATGCCGTTTTGCAATGCTTGCGCTCCCTCTGTGTGAATGATTTGAAGAGTCTGAAAGAGTTCTGCTTTCGGGATTTGGCTTGTGATGAATTCTATTTGGAAAAATATCACGGCGAGCTGTATCAACGCTGCGCCGATGCCTGTCGACAAGTAGAAGAACAGGAAACGTTTCGTGCCCATCACTTGCTCCAACACCCTTCCGAACATGTAAAGGGAGAACATGTTGAAGAATATATGCGCGAACCCTGTCGAATCGTGCAAGAACATGTATGTCACCAATTGCACAGGATTGAAAGCCGGCGAGGTGAAGAAATGCAATCCCAAAAACCAAGACAGGTCGAAGCCTTTGAATTGGAGTGCGATAAAAGAGAAAAGCCATATTCCGATGTTTAGCAAAAGAAGATGGCGAGTTGCCGGCGGAATGCTGCGCAAGAAATTGTTTGTAGCCATGTCGTAGTATTTTTCGAATGGCAAAGTTAATGAAAATCAAATGCAGTGCAAAACGGAGGCGACTTGTGCGGGTTTTGGAAAAAGAGGAGAAATCATTTTGCTGATGCGGCGTGGTGTAGCCGGCATGGAGGCGTGGATTTGTGGATTTGCGGAAAAAGTGCGAACTTCGCAGAAATTTTGAACAACAGATGATTACGCAAGAACAATTAAAAGAGACGATAGAACGCAAGTTGGCGTTGAGGAGGTATCTTTGACATCGACAGCAAAAAAATAGAGGTCGAAGAGGAAGAATTGCGCACGCATGCCCCGAATTTCTGGGACGACCAGAAAGCGGCAGAGAAGCAGATGCGCAAGGTGAAGGAATTGCACTATTGGATTGACAGCTACGAGGAAATAGAAAAAATGGTGGGCGAAGTCGAATTGGGATTCGATTTCGTGAAAGAGGGTTTGCTCACGGAAGACGAGCTCGACGAAATGTATCGAAAGACGATAGAGAAATTCGAGGATGTCGAGTTGCGCAACATGTTGCGCCGCGAGGAAGACCGGCTTGGCGCGGTGTTGAAAATCAATTCCGGCGCCGGCGGAACGGAAAGCCAAGATTGGGCGCAAATGCTGATGCGCATGTATTTGCGTTGGTGTGAGAAACATGCCTACAAGACGTCTGTTGTACATTTGGTGGAAGGCGACGAGGCCGGAATCAAGTCGGTGACGATTCAGGTGGAGGGCGATCTCGCGTATGGATATTTGAAAAGCGAAAATGGCGTGCATCGCTTGGTGCGCGTTTCGCCGTTCAATGCGCAAGGCAAGCGCATGACGTCGTTTGCTTCCGTGTTTGTCACTCCGCTGGTCGACGATTCGATAGAGGTGAAAATCAATCCTGCCGATATTTCGTGGGATACGTTCAGAAGCGGCGGCGCCGGCGGACAGAATGTCAACAAGGTGGAAACGGGCGTCAGGTTGCGTTATAATTATAAAGATCCCGACACGGGAGAAACGAAAGAAATTTTGATTGAAAACACGGAGACTCGTTCGCAACTCGACAATCGCGAGAATGCGTTGCGCTTGCTCCGGTCGCAACTCTACGATATGGAATTGCAACGCCGCATGGCAGAGCAACAAAAAATTGAAGCCGGAAAGAAAAAAATCGAGTGGGGTTCGCAAATACGCAGCTATGTGTTCGACGATCGGCGCGTCAAAGACCATCGCACCGGATTTCAGACTTCGGATGTGAATGGCGTGATGGACGGCGACATAGATGGTTTTATAAAGTCTTATCTGATGGAATTTTCCGGAGGAAACGACTGATTGAATTGAACAATTGAATGCAATCAAGTTATGGCAGGATCTAACTTCATCGACTATGTGAAAATCGTGTGCCGTTCGGGAAAGGGCGGTGCCGGCTCGTGCCATTTCCATCGGGCAAAATATGTGCCGAAAGGCGGGCCCGACGGAGGCAATGGCGGAAGGGGCGGACACATCATATTGCGAGGAAACCGAAATCTTTGGACTTTGCTCCATTTGAAATTCCAGCGCCACATATTTGCCACCGACGGACAGCCCGGCGGGGAGAACCGCAGTACGGGGAAAGATGGCGAGGACAGGGTGATAGAAGTGCCTTGCGGCACGACTGTCTACGACGCGGAAACCGGCAAATTCCTATGTGAGGTGACCGACGACGGGCAGGAGGTGAAACTTTTACGGGGAGGCCGTGGCGGATTGGGCAATTGGAATTTCAAATCGCCCACCAATCGCACCCCTCGCTATGCCCAGCCCGGAGAGCCGGCCATTGAAAAGACCATAATCATGGAGTTGAAATTGCTTGCTGATGTGGGATTGGTAGGTTTCCCGAATGCCGGCAAGTCGACTTTGCTTTCGGTGGTTTCTGCCGCAAAGCCGAAAATTGCGGATTATCCGTTCACTACGCTTGAACCAAATTTGGGCATTGTGCGGTATCGTGGCGAACAATCGTTTGTCATGGCTGATATTCCCGGAATCATAGAAGGCGCAAGCGAAGGAAAGGGGCTTGGATTGCGATTTCTGCGCCATATTGAGCGCAATGCGGTGTTGCTTTTCATGGTGCCTGCCGATACGGTCGATGTGGCAAAAGAATATGATATCCTTTTGAATGAATTGGAACGTTTCAATCCGGATTTGGCCGATAAAGGCCGCGTGTTGGCTGTGACGAAATGCGACATGCTCGACGACGAGTTGATCGACGAAATGCGCCGCAATTTACCGGAAGGAGTACCGACAGTGTTCATCTCTTCGGTGTCGGGGATGGGCTTGACGGAATTGAAAGACTTGTTGTGGCGCACAATTAACGACGAAGACAATCGCATACCGGCCCGCATCACCCATCGCGACCTTGATGTCTTGCATCGCGTGCAAGAGGAAGACTCATTTGTCATTGAGCAGGAAGCAACGTCCGGCGAAGAAGAAACGTGGGACGTGGAATGGCCGGAAGAATATTGGGAAGACGATTTCAAAGATGATTAGGCGGTTGCGCTCCAATCAATTGCAGAATTGTCGGTTTTGAAACATTCTCCTCTGTCGATTCGCTTTGCGCGTGGGCAGGGGAGATTTTTTTGCTTGTGGAAAATGGTTGAGAGTTTAGTGATTGGTGAAGTTTGCAAATATGTGTGTGCACTGTTAAAGATGGATACGTAGCAATGTCCTCCTCTGCCGCGCTATCGCGCGGATAGGGGAGGTGCCGCAGGCGGA
>ENA-OOXJ01000082-OOXJ01000082.1-human-gut-metagenome-genome-assembly--contig:-NODE-82-length-85322-cov-4.539447_pt1 | contig 85322 bp, 80 predicted proteins | sample MGYA00241587_ERZ501343 | MGnify/ENA primary metagenome ERZ501343 (study PRJEB25962, sample SAMEA2042918) | human gut metagenome | biome: human gut; feature: human-associated habitat; material: faeces... | reverse complement strand
TGTGGATGATGTTTTTTGTGTCGGTATTTCAAACCTCGGCAAGCTTTTTAAATTTACAGTAGTTAAGAATAACACTTGGTTGCAGTTCCAGTCACAGGATAAGACGGCTTACACATTTGCAGACGGCGAGCAGATTAATGTAATTTGCTCGTACAAAATTAAATAACGGAGGTATGAAAAATGGAACTTAAAGAAAAAATCACACTTGAAATGCTCACAAAGGACAGCGTTTCGGTACTCAGACAGCAGTTTTTAACCTTTAACGGTGAAGAAATGCAGGTAGGTGGTAATACCCGAAACGCTTATATGAATTCCGAAAGTGGCAGACAGCTTATTCACAATTCACTCCCCGACGAATATTACAACGCAGTTATGGCAGTATGGGGAACTGCTTCGACAATCACAGACCCGACTGTTGATGCTCCAATAGTTGATGAGCCGACCGTTGACGAAGTCTGACGAAACATTGACGAAAGTTATCTGAAACACTCAGCAACATACAACAACAAATAACAACTTCATAAAATGACAAAAAAACAAGCTAAAACTAAGGCAGATGCTGTGTTTTGGCTTGTTTTCTATGTTTTTGCCGATGTTAAAATTCGACAATTGTTTGGTGCGCCAACAGGGACTCGAACCCCGGACCGACCGGTTATGAGCCGGTAGCTCTAACCAACTGAGCTATTGGCGCGTATTCTGTTTTCATTTGACAAATAGTTTATGCAATGTCAAATATCGTAATCAGCTTACGCAAAAAATATTATATCAAACTTTCCTTTGATTGTCAATGATTTTTATGCCGTAATATCCATTGTGGTTTTGCACAGTAAATTTAAATAAACTTACTTTTCACTTGTTCAAATCAACTGCTTGTGTTATAATTGCCTTATACGGACGGTGAAGATACACTTGACCGAAAAATAATTTGGAGGTTTTTAATATGGCAGAAATAAAAGCGTTCAGAGGAATGCGTTACAACACGGAAAAAGCAGGTGAAATTTCTCAGCTTTGCTGTCCGCCTTATGACATCATAAGCGAGGAACAAAGACTCGGTTATATCAGTGAAAACGAGTATAATATCATTCGGCTTGAGCTTCCGAAAGAGGGCGAAAACCCGTATCAGACAGCAAGAGAAATCCTTGATATGTGGCGGAACAGGGGTGTTCTTGTGAGCGAGGACAAGCCTGCAATCTATGTTTATGAGGAAGAATTCACGGCTTACGGCGAACGCAAGAGCATCAAGGGTATCATCGCCCGTGTTCATCTTGAAGAGTTTGAAAAGGGAATCATTCTTCCGCACGAGTTCACTCTTTCAAAGGCTAAAGAGGACAGACTTAATCTTATGAAGGCAACAAACTGCAATTTCAGTCAGATTTATGCCCTTTATATGGACAGCGAGCATACAACCCTCGCAACAATTGACAATGAGTCAAAGGACGCACCAAAGCTTGAATTTACCGACGGTGAGGGTGTTACTCACAGACTTTGGATTGTTACGGATGAAAATGTAATCGCAAAGCTTTGTGCAGATTTTGCCGACAGAAAGCTCTATATTGCAGACGGTCACCATCGCTATGAAACAGCTTTAAACTATCGAAACTACTGCCGTGAAAATGGTCTTTCAAAGGTTGGCGATCCCTGCGATTATCAGATGATTTACCTTGTTGACATGGAGCATCCGGGACTTGTTGTATTCCCGACACACCGCCTTGTGCGTGATTTGCCGGACTTTAATGTTGAAAAAGTTCTTGACGGTTGCAGGGAATATTTTGATGTTACCGAAATGAACGGTACGGACAATATGGAAAGCGAGCTCAGAAATCAATAAGAATGGTGAGCTTGTCATAACTTATTCCAATAATACTGTCGATAATCTTGGTGTTGTAGTGGGTGCTGATGGTAAAGATGGCACTAACGGAACAAATGGTGTTGACGGCATTGATGGTAAGGACGGTATCGGAATAACTAATGCTGAAATCAATACTTCGGGTGAACTGACACTTACATATTCAGACGGCAAATCTGCAAATCTCGGAAAGGTTGTTGGAGCCGACGGAAAAGACGGAGCTGATTTATCAAACGAGGTTGAGGACATTAAGGCATATATAGGTTACACCGATGATGACATAGTAGGACTTTGTGTTGACTACGAGAACAAGACATTCACTCGACTTGCTGGTGCAGTCGGACTGTCACAGGGAGCAGACTTTGATAAATTCACAATGTACGGCGGAAGAAAACGCTGTAATGTGTTGGACGACGGAACAATCACGGCATACTACGGTGACAAAAATTATGCCGAGGACGGTTCAAACGGCCAGGTTATGGTTTTTCAGCCAAAATTCTATTATAAAGTTGTTCCACTCAAATTAGAAAAAAACGCCGATTCAGACATCGGCTATCATCTACGCAAAGTGAATTACTATGTAAGCTCGAAACCCAAAACAGGTTTTAAGTTGCACCCTGCATTCTTTGATGAAAACGGCAATGCGATTAATTACATACTTTTCTCAGCCGATGAAGGAAGCATGTACGATGTATCTGCCAAAACCTATGTCAACGATAATGTTGACGAGTCTATCACTTACGAGGAGGGCGACCTGCTCTGCTCTGTTTCAGGAAAGAAACCAATTTCCGAATTAAGGAAAGGAATTGGAACTAAGTCAAACTTTGAACTGATGGCTCAGAACAGGGGTGCAGGTTGGCATCTCGAAACAATCCAGGCTACAAGTGCAAATCAGCTCCTTATGATGATTGAACTTGGAATGATGAGCTCGCAAACAGGAGTTGGTCAGGGTGTTGTCAGCATCACCGATAACACATCATATAACTGTTCCAGTCTTACAGGTTCTACGGCTGACCTTGGTAATGGCACTGGTTCGGCGACTGAAACCATCAACGAAAAAGGCGGTACTCAGACTACTGAAACAGCAAACGGAAAAGTTTCAGTGTCATATAGAGGAATGGAAAATCCTTGGGGTAATATTCGGAAGCATATTCAGGGTGTCAATATTTGGGGTGACGGCACTATGAATGGTGGTCAGCCCTATGTTGCGAATGACTTCGCATTCAATGATTTGACACATTCCGATAATTATGAACCTGTCGGTTTTACCCTTGCAAATTCAAGTGGCTTTATCAACGCAATGGGATATGGCTCAGAAAAATATGATTGGTTGCTGATGCCGTCAGAAATCGGTGGTACATCTGCACTTCCTGTTGGTGATTTCCTCTATGCTACACCAAATTTGAACGGTTATCGTGCTGTTTTATTTGGCGATTCTTGGGGTACTGGTGATTATGCGGGCGGCTTCTGTTGGCATTGTACTTACGGTGTCAGTGGTCGTTTTCGAGGTTTCGGCGGTCGCTTACTGTATGTTCCAACTGCCAAAGTATAAGGAGGAATAGTTATGATTGATTACGGAGCGGTAAGAAGCACGGTAAAGCCTGATGCAGTCGAAATTGACGAATATTCGGTATGGGTAAATACCAACATCACAGAAATTGTTGTGCAGTTAGAAAATGAAAGTCATACCGAGTATGAGTTTAATCAGGTACGCTATACAAAGGATGAATACATTAAGATGATTGATGAGCGAAACTCAACGCTCGAGTCACAGCTTACCGACACTCAGCTTGCACTTTGCGAAATATACGAAGGGATGATGTAAATGGCAAAAATTTATGCGGAATTAATCCGTAAGGGATTCAAAACTATTGACGATGTGCCTGACAAAATCAGGGCGAAGGTGCAAGAAATTTTAAATAATTAATAGGAATAACAGCGAATTTGAAGAGTTTTAAAAGGAGGGTTTTAAAGCCAAATTATTTGTTATCATATACAAGTAATATTTCTATTTGTGAAAATACAATGTATATATTAACGAAGTGATAAGGAGGGAAATAATGAAAACCTACAATAAAATATATACAGTACACGCTTGGAAAGACAACAACAAGTTTTTTACTGTGACACAAGGCGAGGGCGGTATCAAATATCCTCGCCTTATGGTCGTGGATGATAAAGGGGCAATCGACTTAACTGGTTCGGCAGTTACATACACAATAACTCTCCCTCGTGGTTCTGAAGAAATTGTTGACGCAACAATTATAGACGCTAAGCGAGGCGTTGTTGAATTTGAAGTTAAATCCTCTATGACTGCTTATGCAGGTGTGGGTGAAGGTGAACTTAATATCACCATTGATAACAAGGTTTTGAAAATTAGCGGTATTAATCTCACTATTAACAAGTCAACCAGTGGTCGTGTAATTGAAGCAAGTGAACAGTGTAGTGCGTTATTAGCCTTGATATCCAAATATTCTAACATCAATCCTGAAAACAAGGATTTGAAGATTTTGGAGAACTCTGATATTACGGACACGGCTAAGAATTATCCAAGCATTAAATATCTCCTAAATAATTTTTGGAGTAACAATAATTTGTCACTATTGAGTGCAACTGCGTATGGTGTTAGCAATTCAGGAGTAGTGACAAGCTTATCGAAAATACCGACAGCTTCGTTAAGCAAAAGATGTCTTTATTTTCCAGCAGGTACTTATAAGTGTAATGGTATTGCTTTGTCTAATATTGATAACTTGACCATTATTTGTGATAATGCTAATTTTGTATTTTACAATCAAGCTACTAATTCGACAGACGCTGCTGAAACGACTGTGCAAGGTTCGTTTTTTAAGTTTACTAATTGTAATAACTTAACAATTATCGGGGGTTGTTTCGATGGACAACACAAAGTGTCTCAGTGTATTACATTAGTTGGTTGTCAAAACAGTAATACCATAAATGCAACCATTAAAGGTGCAGGAAACAAAGCATCTTCATTGGCTGCTGGTATTAATTTAATTAGAGACTGTTCTCAGTTTAATATCAATAATGTTATTGTATCTGACATTAAGGCTGGTACTGTATCTGAGGATACATTTATCCACGCAGTCGGTATAGGAGTGTCAAGTGTTAAGGGTGAGTTTAGTCAGCACGGATATATCAGCAATTCTCAAATTAGCAACATTAATGGATACAAAGTTGGCAACAAAGAGCCTGATGGAGATGGTATTTATTTAATTCAAAGACCTTCTGCTGACTGTAGTGGTGATAGCTATATTACTGTATCCAACTGCACAATTACTGACTGTGCAAAAAGAGGCATTAAAGTAAGTACAAGATATACCAACATTGATAATTGTTACATTGATATTGATGGTTGGGGTCCGGCAATTGAAGCACAATACGGTAAGATGACACTTAGAGACTCAACAATACACAATAAGTATGCAAGTTGTGTAACTCTTGATTGGGATAACGGCACTAATTATATTGACAACTGTAAACTTTATGGAGCAGATAAAACTGAAACATCTACGCATGGAGACAAATACACTGGCAATGGCATTGTGCTTAATCAGAGACTGTCTGTAACAGGTAAATATTATACCAATGAACCATGTAGTGTTATTGTACGACATTGCACAATTGAAAATGTGACAAGTCCGTTAAGATCAGGGTATGCAGCAGGATTGACTTATCAGTATCAGTCTATCATTTTTGACGATTGTCAAATAGGACATTATCGTGGTGTATCTGCAATTATGTTTGATGCAAGTATGATTTCGGCAATTAATAAATTATCTTTATCTAATGTTAATTATAAGTATGGTACAACTGAAAACGAAGTACAAACTGCAAATAATCAATACTTTGGTTTGACGAATAGTGGTAATACTCTCGATATTGGTTCAACAAAATATGTTAAGCCTAATCATATGGTGTATACCAATAATCTTACAGACGATTATAATAAATTGTTTAGAATGTATGACTTGTTAGATAGCGACTTTGGTGCGCCAAAAGCTAATGTATCAGATGTGTTAGAGGATGCTCCAAATATTTTATCGTGTACTAATGGTACACACACAAGCAAAACCAATACTCACTTTAGTGTCGTAGCAACAGACAATACATTGAGTATTAAATGCGATACAGCATACACAAGTGGCAAGTCTTTCGTCTATGTTAAGCTCGATTTATTGGAATTGAAAGGCGGTACATATAATTTCTATATAGATAATATTACACCAGTTTCATCAGATGTGACAATTACTTTCGCAGATTCGTCTTATAACATAATTGATACATCTCTGGAGTTAGCGTTAAACAAGACTTCCAAGTCACTGATTATAGATGGTGTAACTAAACCTATTACATATTTACGAGTGAAGCTTGCAGCGAACAAAACAATTGATATGCAATGCACTGTATCTCTTGCTAATCGCAATAAAGTCTTAAAAGGCAATCTTGAGGCAAGAGTTGCAGCGCTTGAAAAAATAATACAAACAAAGGAGTAATAACCAATGTGGTGATTGAATGAGTAATGAAATAATTGAAATCATTAAGACTATTAGTGTATGCTTTGGTTGTGCTACTGCTATATTAACAGTGTTGACTGCTATCGTCACTCCTCTACGCCGTAAAATAATCGGTTGGGTGCGAAATACAAACAACACTAATGACACAATAGAGAAACTGAACAAAATTGAAGAAATGTTAGAGTCTCATATTTCTCTTGATACAAAGAAGTGGGATATGTCGGTTAAGTTGGCTGAAGCAGTGAAGGCAGGTTTGAGAAATAGTATCTTAGAGTTGTGTGACAAGTGCATTGCAAAAAATAGTATCACCTCGATACAAAAGCTCAATTTGATTGACCTGTATAAAGAGTATCACAATCTCGGAGGAGACACATATTGTACTGATAGATATAAACTGGCATTACATTTGCCAGAAAAGAATATTTAAGGAGTTGGTTATATGATTAACTGGACAGTAAGATTTAAAAATAAAACATTTTGGCTTGCACTTATTCCTGCGGCACTTCTGTTTATTCAGGCAGTAGCTAAAGTATTTGGTTTTGAGCTTGATTTTGGCGAACTTGGCAACAACCTTACGGCGGTAGTGAATACCGTATTTGCTTTGCTTGCAGTGCTTGGTGTTGTGGTCGATCCTACAACTAAGGGTACATCAGATAGTGAACAGGCTATGACTTATGGTGAGCCTAAGTAATTAAATACAATACATAAAATTAGCACTCATCTCTTAATTGAGGTGGGTGCTTTGTAATTTAAAACAGATGAAGGTGAGGAATAATTATGACAAATGCAAATTTTATTGAACTTGCAATATCAGAGGTACGCAGGTATGTTTTAAATCACTTAGATAAGTCAGATGGTACACCTGTTTTTGACATTTTTGTAGTGTGGTCATGTAAGACTTTGCAAAACCACAAATGCCTTATTAGCACAACATTACACGATGGTATGTACTACGAATGCACATACAATGGCGATAAAAACGAAATGTATCTTGACGCATACAAAAAGTTTGAAAACAAAAAAATTATTTGTGAAAGCGAGGAATAATTATGAGTAATTCAAAACTTGTTGATTACACAAAATTAAGCCCAAACCACAGCGGTAAACGCACACACAGTATTGACCGCATTACTCCGCATTGTGTTGTAGGTCAGTGCAGTGTTGAAACCCTCGGCAATATTTTTATGAACACAGCTTGCGATGCAAGTTGTAACTATGGTATTGGTTATGATGGCAGAGTATTGCTTTGTGTTGATGAAGGTAATCGTTCTTGGTGTAGTTCGTCAAATGCAAATGACCAGAGGGCGGTAACAATTGAATGTGCAAGTGACACAACCGCACCGTACACGATGAATAGCAAAGTATACAACAAACTTGTTGACTTATGTGTTGACATTTGCAAGCGAAACGGCAAAACTAAACTGCTTTGGTTTGGCAATGAGAGCAAGACGCTAAATTATTCGCCAAAGTCGAATGAAATGGTTTTAACTGTACATAGATGGTTTGCAAATAAATCCTGTCCGGGCGATTGGCTTTACAACCGTCTTGGCAATCTTGCAAAAACAGTAACTGCAAAACTTGGTGGTAAAACAACAGATACGGAGGAAGAAGAAATGATTAAATACGGTTTACATAACACAGCTATACTTGCATTCAAGAAACAGTTGATTACACTCTATAATATGGGTATCATCAAGACAAAGGTTGACAACTCGGACGGTTTCGGAGATGGCACTTTAAAGGCTGTAAAAGAAGCACAGAAAGCAGGTAAGGTCACAGTTGATGGTATTGTTGGAGAAAAGACAATCAATGCTATCTATCATCTCATAAATGATTGCAATTGGTCTAAAGACAAAAAAATTGCAAATGCTAAAAGGGCACTTGGCTGACAGACCAAAAGATAACACATAAGTTCGTGCTGTGATACTTTAGGGTATACGGTCTTGGTATTTCTGCAATGTTTTTCGAGCTTGTGGGGCATAATATATTAGTGATCGCCCTGTGATAATCTGAGGATTCACAGGCAATTATGACATTTAGTGTCAGCCCACTTGGGCAGATTTGTATAGTGGTAACATCTACCTTTAGATGTCAGGAATGCGAACGTAACTACCTTTCTGTAGAATACAGATGAAATGGTTTAGATTCTTGGTCGTAGCACGATGCCAGCGACTCAAAATAATTGGACAGCGAGCGAAGATAAGACTATGGTTGACCAACATAGAGGAAGATAAAGAGGTGGGTTGGTTTATGGCGTACCAATGGTCATAAACGCCAATTTCGTTTTTTTAGAAAGGATGTTAAAAATGTCAGTGCTTGCAGTACCGATAAGTCAGTCTTTCGAGGTAGATAAAAATAAAGTTAAAGATTTTGACAATCAGTCTCACCACAAAAAGCAATGGATATTAGATAGATTATCTAAGTATAATAAAAATGAAATCAAATGGGATTAAAATAATCCTTTTAAATGATTGTCGCCCACCACTGGCGACTAATAAGTGACTGGCTCGATAAATATGTTTCGCATCCGACCAGCGAATAATAAATCGGTTGAATTTTAATCAAGTTAAAAATTGGTAACAAATGTACATTTGATGACTAAATATAGGTAGACTTTTAATACGCTTAGGGAGTATTATGTAGGTACAAGGAAAGGTGTATATTATCGTACACATTTACATATCATAATAGTACCATTATTAAGGTGTGTGTGTTATGTGCTTTTCCTTTAGAAAAAAGAATAAGAAAGGGAGTAACGATATGGCAGTTATGCAAAAACCAAGACAGGCATTCATCCTTGACAGCAAGAAAGCTAATGATTTTTTTAGCATTAAGTCATCTAAGGAGCATAATAAAATCATTGAGAAGAGAGCACAGTCGTTGCGAAAAATTCTTAAAGATGAAACTAAGAAGAAGTAAAAAGTTTGCCAAAGAAGAGTTGTTTAGTTTAAAAAGATTAAATGGTAAAACTTATAAGTATTGTAAAAATTTTAATTGTGGCAACGATTATTTAAACCAGTATGCAATAGATACTTCTACAGATATTACAGATGCTGTGAGCTTTATGTATGTCGATAACAAAACAAATAAAGCTGCGTGTATCTATTCATTGTCTTGTTCAAGTATTATACATAACAGTGGCGACAACTTATCTCTTATTCCTGCGGTTGAAATAAAAATGTTCGCATTAGATGTGGCGTATCAACATAGGGATTACTCTGATAATCCAGAGGACGGAACTTATGGAGATGTATTTTTGTCGTTTATAATTTCGACAATTAGAGATTTCAGCGAATCACAATGTGGATGCGATTATGTGGTGTTGTACTCTGTGCCACAAGCAGAAAGTTTTTACAAAAGGAACTTCTTTGAAAAGTTTGCAAGATATATGCAACCAGACAAATCAATTATTAATACAGACTGTGTTCCTATGTTTCATAGACTATAAGACAAAATAAGGTATCAAAAACCATTAGGTTTTGTATTGAGAGGGTTAATGACTTTCCCATAGTTTTTAAATTTTTAGGGGTAACTCGATTTGAGTTACCCCTATTTTTTTGTATTTTATTTCACAAAATCCAACGAACCAACTGCTTCAATTTTTTCCGCCTGAATAATATGAATGTAGGTGTTGTAGGTTATCGTAGTGTCTGCGTGTCCTAATAATTGACTAATTATTTCTATATCCACATGGTTACGAAATAACTGTGTGGCAAAGGTGTGACGCAATGAATGAACACTGTACGAGGTGCTTATACCCGCCCGTTTAAGCATATATTTTAAACTTCTGTTTAAATTAGATGAACTATTAGGATTTCCATTCTCGTTAGCACATACCAACTCGTATTTTTTATTGCAATCCCATAAACCTTTTAAAGCTCTTTGAGCTTCTTTGTTTAATGGAATAATTCTTGTACTGCGTGTTGTCTTTGGAGAATGTTGCAATACCATTGTAGTTGCATAAGGTTTTTTGGTTCGAGGATTGATATTATTTTTATCCCGATTTAATACTGTAACATAACTCTTATTAACAGTAATTGTGTGGTTTTGAAAGTCAACATCATCCCAAGTTAAAGCTGTTGCCTCTCCAAATCTTAAGCCAGTATTGAGCAAAAATACAATAAATTCTCCTCTAGAGTATATTTTTGTTCCATTAGGATGTGTTTTATACGCCAGCTCGGTTAATTTCTTTACTTCTTCCTCGCTTAATGCTGAAACCTGTTTAGTATCCACCTCAGCTTTCAATGATGCTGGCAATTTCACATTAAGTGCTGGGTTTATTGTTACTTCATTATTTTGCATCCCTAAGCGATATTTTTGTGCTATTGTTGTTTTTACTTTATCTATTTGGGATAAAGAATACCCCTGTTTCACCATTTTGTTTATAAGGGCTTGAACATCTTTAGATGTCAACTGGTTAATTTGTATATAACCAAAATTTGGAATAATAAATTTATTGATCGTTCTTTCTTTTGCATCAAAACTTTTCGGTTTTAAGGTATATTTCAATTCCTTGTACAACCATTCTGAAAACCAATCCTTAATTGATTTAGCTAATATGATATTGCCATCGTTTTTAACAAACTCTTCACTTTTCTCTCTTAGTTTTTTCTTTGCTTCTTGCTGTGTTTTTCCGTAGACGGTAATGCGCTTTGGTTTACCGTCAGCTTTATATCCGTACTGAATTGAACCCATCCATCTTCCGTCTTTTCGTAGGGTAATTGAACCTGCTCCGTTGTCTCTTCTGGTACGAACTGGTTGATTTGTGTTTTTGTCATTTTTTGTGTTTTTCATAAATTGACCTCCGATTTTGTGTTTTGAAAACTGTTGTCAGAGAATTTTGAAATTTTGACAACAGTTTTGACAACAGTTTATTTGGTATTACTTGGTACTACTTGGTAAAACAAGTAGGTTTTTGCCACGCTTGGAACGAGGCTATGTATAATGACAAAAACAAGAAAACCCTCAAAAAGCCACTATTTAAGCCACTTTTCAAGGGTTTCCTAATTTGTTAGGTTGGCGCGCCAAAAGGGACTCGAACCCCTGACCTACTGCTTAGAAGGCAGTTGCTCTATCCAGCTGAGCTATTGGCGCATCAGTTGCTGACCTCAGTCAGCCTTTATATTATACCCATATACGGCATATTTGTCAACACTTTTTTGAATTTTTTTCATATTTAATTTTTAAAAAGTTTTTTCGGACAAAATCCGCCAAATTACGGCTTTCCGTATTTCTGAGCAAGTGCAAGATTCCTGTAATCGGGTTCAAATGAAACCTCTCTTATAAGCTTCACAAACTCAGGAAGTTGATACCGCTGATCTTCACTAAGCAATTCAATTTCTATTGTTGCCCTGTCATTCCAAAACGGATAAACATCAAGTTCGCAGTAGGTGCTGTTGTCAACAATGCAATATCTGTCTTTACTGATGACGCCTGTAACATACTGCCTTTGAGCAAGGTACGAGTCGTATTGTTCTTTTGAAATATAATTTTCAATTTCAATCCGCTTAATATCCGATATTTTGATTTTTACAGTTTTGATATATACAGCCTTGTCACCCTCTCCCCTTTTGCGGATTCTGAAATATCCCTCCTCGGGAGTAGTGAGGTATGCCTGTGTAATAGGAATTCTGCGACAGGTTTTTATGCTGTTCAAAAATTCAATATCAGGATATTCAATCAAAAATTTTCTTTCAATTTCAAGCGGTTTCGGAATTCCGAGAAATGCGACAACCTCCTTGAGAAGTCTTTTCAGCTTAGTATCAAAGTCGGTCGAATTATCAATAATTCTCAGATGCGGTGTGCCTGTCCACACAGCCATAACATCTGTGTCAACTTCTCTTGCTTTTTCAAGACTTTCTTCTCTGCGGAAAATATTGGTTTCTTTTCCGTAATACTCTTCAGCACCGTCTGCAGAAGTCACAAGATGAAATACTGCGTCATAAGAGCTTCGTATTACATCTTCATTCAAATTGTGGATACCTGCATACTTTGCAAACTCATCTTCCGTAACATATGCTCTGCTGTCAAGCAATCCTCTGTCAAAAAGCAAAACCGCCTTTTCGCAATCCATATTTTTGGCAATTTGCGTTTTTTCATTCTCCTCAGCAAGCTGAATTTCAAACAGTTCTCTGTGAAATTCATAGGAACCTACATTTTCGGGGGTTTTGCCCTCACTAAACAATCTGCTTGCAACCTCACCGATTGTAATTGTAGGAATATTAAGCTTTTTAAGCTCTTCGCTGATATATTTCAATGCGGAAGTCTTGCCACCGCAAGGTCCTCCCGTCAATACTATTTTTACAACTTCAGCCATAAAATCACCCATGTAACTTATTAAATTAAGTATATATCCCAACAGCAATTTTTTTATTCTGCAGAAGAACATTGTTGTTTGTTTTTGCCCTTTAAAAGATAATATCGGCAAAATGAAAGTTTCTTATGCAGTAAAATTCATATTATACATTAAAAAGCGTATAAATTATCATAAAAACGGTGAAATATGCTGTTATAACATTGACAAGTAGCGTGTTAAAGTGCTAAAATATGTGTATAACCAATGAGGTTTTTTCTTATATTGAAAGGAAGTATTTATGATGGAAAAGCAGAATATTGACTGGGCAAACATTGGCTTCGGTTATATGCCCATCGGTGAAAGATTTGTAGCTAATTATAAAGACGGTAAGTGGGACAACGGCAGTATGACAGCCGACACCACAATTACTATCAGCGAATGTGCAGGCGTTTTGCAGTATGCTCAGACTTGCTTTGAGGGTATGAAAGCGTACACTACCTGTGACGGCAGAATTGTTGTGTTCAGACCTGACCTTAACGGACAGAGAATGGAGGACAGCTGTAAGCGTCTTGAGATGCCTGTATTTCCAAAAGAGAAGTTTGTTGAGGCTGTTTGCAATGTTGTTAAGGCAAATGCAGATTATGTTCCTCCGTACGGCACAGGCGCAACACTTTATATTCGCCCGTATATGTTCGGCAGCGGTCCTGTAATCGGTGTTAAGCCGTCGGCAGAATATCAGTTCAGAGTATTTACTACTCCTGTAGGTCCTTACTTCAAGGGCGGTGCAAAGCCTATTACAATTAAGGTTTCAGACTTTGATAGAGCTGCTCCTCACGGCACAGGTCACATCAAGGCAGGACTTAACTATGCAATGAGCCTTCACGCTATTGTTACCGCTCATGCAGAAGGTTTTGACGAAAATATGTATCTTGATGCCGCTACAAGAACTAAGGTTGAAGAAACAGGCGGTGCTAACTTTATTTTTGTAACAAAGGACAACAAGGTTGTTACTCCAAAGTCTAACAGCATTCTCCCCTCAATTACCCGTCGTTCGCTTATGTATGTTGCTGAGCATTATCTTGGTCTTGAGGTTGAAGAAAGAGAAGTTTACTTTGATGAAGTTAAGGACTTTGCAGAATGCGGTCTTTGCGGTACAGCTGCCGTAATCTCACCTGTCGGCAAAATTAACGACCACGGCAAGGAAATTTGTTTCCCGAGCGGTATGGATGAAATGGGTCCGATTACAAAGAAGCTTTATGATACACTTACAGGTATTCAGATGGGTAGAATCGAAGCTCCCGAAGGCTGGATTAAGGAAATCAAGTAATCAATTTTATACATATAACAAGACGGTCTGCGAGAACAGACCGTCTTTTATTTGCAGTTTTTAATTATATTGTTGTAGGCAACATCTACGGCAGAATCATCTGTATTGCAATGCAACACATAAAATTTTGTATGCCGAATAAGATTATCGAGATTTGAGAGCAAAGACATTCCGTCTGACTTATTCACAAATTTGACAGTTGATTTGTAGAGCCTTTGTACAATCTCATTTGTGTCGGGGATTGTAACAAAATTATCGTCTGAGCGTTCTATGAATATTATAGCGCCTACGGGAACGATTTCGTTGTTAGCAATTCCGCTTCCGCCGTCAAACGGAGTTCCGCAGCATAGCGGGACTTCGTTTTTAATTTTCACAACAGGCTTATCGTCATTGAGAATATGAGCTTTTGAGCCGAATCTTTTCAGCCACATCTTTGTATGAGTGGATTTGCCGACGCCTGAATCGGCGGAAAACAAATACGCTTTTCCGTTAAAAACGAGTGCCGAGGAATGCACAAGCATAGCCCCACGGTGAATTATTTTACGGTTAAAAATTGACGCCGTTGCAAATTCTTCGGCTTCATCAATGGTTGAACCTTCAACCATACGGCTCAACAGGGAATTTAAGTATGAGTCTGACGGTATTGCAGAAAAATCTGCACTTCTCTCCCCTTCATACAAAAACGGTTCGCACAATTTTTTTAAATAATCAAATTTTGGTTCAATTTCAACGATAAAATCAGCTATTAAATATTTTGGCAAAGCGTCCTCCGAAATAAAACAGACTCACAAAAAGTGAGCCTGTTTTTTTATTGGTTAGTTTAAATGAACGATAAACTTCTGAATTTCCGTTGCGTCAACTACTGTGATGTCACCGTCGTTGTTATAATCGGCAAGATGTTTTTGTTCTGCCGAAAGTTCAACAATACCGACAACATACTTCTGCACAAGAGTTGCATCTAAAATATTAATCCCGCCATCCATATTAACATCACCGACATCATAAGCAGAAATGCCCTCAAACGGAATATTGTTAGCCTTTGCGTATTCCTCGGCATAAGAACCATAGCTGCCCTTGATTGTTACATTCGGAGAGCTTCTGAAAGCGTTAGAAGCAATAGAAGTCACGGATGTAGGAATATACACCTCAGATAATGATTTACATTCAGCAAAAGCACTCTTACCAATCGCACTTGTACCGGCAGGTAAATATACCTTGTCTAAAGAAGTACAATTGTAGAACATCTGATCGGTAATTTTACTCGGCACACAGTTAAAGGTAACAGATTTCAAACTTGTGCAATTCTGAAATACGGCAGAACCAAAATCTCTCACCCAAATAGGAATTGAAATTGATTCAAGTGAAGTACAACCGTAAAAAGAATCAGTACCGATTCTTCTAAGATATCTTGCTTCGTTAAGCCTGACCGATGTTATTGCGGTCTTTCCCACAAAGGCAAAATCAGAAATTTCCGATACAAACCAGCTTTGAAGCTTAAGCGGAAGAACAATATCGGTCTTATCACCTTTATATCCGGTTACGCTCGCATTACCGTCGGAAACAGAATATACAAAGCCGTCGGTTTCATATGAAGCCGCAGAAATTTGAAATGTAGAAATCAGTACCAACAAAAATGCGAAGATAAAAGCAGAAATCTTTTTTATCGAAACAAAAAACTGTTTATTCCTCTTCAAAGCCATCAACCTTATCTCCATTACTGTCTCCTACTTCCGGAACATCAGTTAAGCTTCCTACTAAAATTACATCCTCAAATTGAAACTTAACAAGCTCAAATTCAGGGGAGAAATATTCTTTTTTCATAAATAACTCCTTAATTCATTCTGTATGTGCAACAGTTGCCTGCTGCACATACAAATTAAAATTTATTATGACTTGTTTGCAATATCATAAAATGTGAAGTAAACCGGATCGCTAAGTTTAACAGCCGAATTACCATCTGCATCGGTATACTGGATATATGTATAGAGTCTAAATACACAATTGTTATTACCTTTGACATTGTTAAAAAGAGTATAATACTGAAGTCTGTTCTTGTTATCAAGTTTACTATTATTAATCTGTTGTTTTACAGATTTAATATTAGAAGTGCCAGTTGTAATTTTTTGGATTGCATCACTTTTAGCATTTTCAAGAGCAGTCTTATCATACTTATTAGCATAATGATTCAAATCGGTTATACATCCAGTACCTGTCTCATTTTCATCAAGTTCTAACCTCTGAATAAGAACACCTGCCTTAACATTATTGCTGTTAGGATCAAATACACTAAGCTGTTTACCGTTATAGAAGAAGTTAAGTACAAAGTCAGCGTAAAGCTTGTCTTCACCTTTAACCTTAATGAAATCTTCATTTGTATCAAGTGTATTCATACTATCAGCGTCAAATCCGGCAAAATTGGAATTTGTATCAGCTGTCCACTGATTTCTTGTTACTTCCATAAACTGAGTTGAAGTATAAACATCCTTAACAGATGCAACTGGAGTTGAGCTTTCGCCATAAACAGGAACTATCCAACAGTTATCATACGCTACATAGCTGAAATTTCCTTCACTGTTGTATGCATTAATAACAAGATTTTTACAGTCCGGATCGGAGTAGATTGCCCAATACATAAACTGAAGTTCTTTACCACTATCTTTATCTTTATATGTTTTCGGAGCAGTGATATCATAATTATAAGTTCCGTCAGAATTTTGTTCATAGAACACTGAACCGTAAGGTAAGGCAATTGAACCACCTTTTTCGAAAGGAGTAAAAGCACCAGCTTTATTTATAAGCGGAGTAGGTCTACCGTCTTTATCACGGAAAACATTAAGGTAGATTGTTCTGCCTGACTGAGTTGAATTAACAACAGCTGAAGCTATTGACTTACTAACTGATGAATCAAAAGCGGTATTGCTATCAGGAGTCTCTTTCCAAGTAAGATTCTTTGTAAAGTTTGACTCATACGGTGCAAGAGAAAGGATAAAGCTATTTGTAAGAGTTACCTTTACAGAATGTGATTCTACACCTTCAACATTAGTAGTAGCCTCATCAATTGTGTATGATGAAGTATTTTCGGGATCAACATAACCAGCCCTGTTGTAATACTTTTGATTACCCATTCTGTCAGTATAAGAGAACTGAACCTTATACGGTACTTTAATAGAAGTAATGTCAGAATAGAAATTATAATATACTGTTCCCGCATTATCACCAATAAGAGTATTCTGATGTGTTTTATAATAATCATTAAACGAGAACGTATATTCTAATTTAGTTACAAGTCCATTTTTTCTGTCTCCGCTAACAACTGGTGTAGAAGTAGGTTTAAAAGCAGTTATATCTGTTGTGTTTTCAGCAGAATAGTAGCCATTGAAATTATAAAGGTTCTTTGTTGTTGTGTAAAGAGTAACAGTAATTTTAGCATCTCGCTGATCAGCAACTATCTCACTAATAGTTTTTTGATCAATTGAAGCAGTAGAATCAATTATACCTGAGTTGTAGTACTCTTTACTACCATCACTTGATTTTACAACAACCTGAATTTCGGTAGCGGCTTTACCGCCACCTGCATTTTCACCGTTGTACAATGAATGGTGGAAGGTCATTGAACCGCCCGGAGTCTTGATATAACGAGCAACAAGCGTTACATCTGAATTTTGTGTAACTGCACCTGTCAAACTGCTCATATTTGAAGGATTGATTGCCTTGTAATCACCATCAATAAGGCGATACCAACCAACAAATGTGTATGCTACAGTTGAAGTTGCAGTAACTTCAAACTTATAATCCTGAGTATTATCAGCAAAAGTTTCAAGTTTTCTTACTTTATCCTTAGGATTGGTAAAGTATGCACTTGCTCCTGTTGTCGTACCGACAATTGATGAAGCATTTTCATCAGCAAATGTATCTTCATGGAAACCGCCTACTTTGTAGTCATCAAGGGTATTTGCATACTGAATCTTGATTTCACCGGTGATTTCCTGTTGACTCTTAGTATAGTACCAACGACCGTCAAGACGATTGCCATAATCGGCACCACCTTTGATAGCTGCCTCAAAGTTAATCTGAGCATAAAAACCTTTATAATCATTATATAAAGTTTTAAATGTTGCCCAATAAGTATCTCTATCTGTCTTGCCAGGGAGGAAGTCAGCAGGAGTTGATGCAGAATCAATGGCTTTTTTTATTTGCGCATCGGTCTTGTCAAGGGCATACAAGAGAGCTGATGAAGGAATAGTAGCCACTCTTTTGCCAGCCTTGTTATAAATGCTCCACGCAGTTGCATATTTACCGATGTAGTTATTCTGATAACCGTCCGAAATAATTGACAGACACTTATCCTTACTGGTTACACTATCAGTATCCTTATAGTCAAGCTTCTCATTACCAATTCTATTACCAAAAATATCTGTCGGATAATTCTGGTAGTCGAGGAATACTTCCCAACCATCAGCATCAGTATCAGAAGTATCTAATGTATCTTCTGGTACATTATCGTGTGTATTATACTTAAAACGATAAATAATGTTATCAGCATTAACACTGCTATCAGCTATCTTAACAAAATCATCGTAGTCGTATGTCTGTGCATTATCACTTTTTTGATCTTTACCGTTATAAGCACTATGAACATCATCCCAAACATAGTTATTAAGCGTCATACCTGTAATTTTTTCTGTGGTACCACCATTGACTATATATTTAGGAATCTGAGTAAAGATAGAACCGTTGTAGTCAACCATTGGTTGTCCGGGGTAATAGCCTAATGCTTCTAATGTTGTAGTACCACTACCATAATATACATAACATGAAGGAGTATTGCCCCAAATTTGTTTTGCAGAATCGTAGTTCTCAATGTAGAAATATACGCAGTTATCATCATTTTTGAGGAAATACACAGGAGTGATTTCAAGCTTTGAACCATAAATCTCTTGATTTACTTCAAAAGTATAAGTATATACATCACTACTATGAGCTTTACCGTCAGTCTGTGAAAGAACTCCGCCAAAGATACCGTTTACGCTGAATCCCTTAACATAGTAATCACTGCCCTTGTGACCTGCAAAGGTTGCGTCAGGGTCAATTGTGGTCGTAACGGTTACCGTTGAGCCATTAGGAACTCTTTTAGCAGTAACAGCACGATTTTTAAGATCAATCTTGTATGAATCAGATGCAGTAATTATTTTATCATCAGGAGTTGTTATTGAAAGAGTTGTGTCACCTAAAACAGCAGTTGTTTTACTGGCATCAGTATCAGTATAGCCCGCACGAATTGTACCGTCTTTTGCCGTGATTTCAACAGTATCAGCAGGTGCTACATCAAAAGTAGGCTCACAAGAATAAGTTACTTTCCTATTAGGAAGATCAATACCTGAAACAATAATTTTGAATCCAAGCAAATCAGCATTTTCATTCCAAATTTTTGGAACCCTTGTATTACCTATACCACTAATATCACTATTGTTGCTTTCAAAATAAAATTTGTTTTGAGCGACTTCATTAATTGTTACATTGGTTTCTTCACGTGTAACGCCGTTTGTTGTATTACTTGTAGAGAATACAAAGTAACAATTTTCTTTCGTACCTATCTTGTCAGTTGCAACATCAAAATTTGCGTAATACTTACCATCATCCTTTAAATAAAGCTCTTTAGCTTCGTACTTGGAAAATTAAGCATTTTTTCCCCAAAGGATATAGTAGCCGGATGGTGTACCTGAATCTTCTACTTTAAAGTTAGCGGTTACGGTTGTGTTGTTGTTGACTGTAATTGTATACGGATTAGTTGTTGGAGAAACTGATGCATCGTTTACAGTCCAGCCGGTAAATGTGTAACCTTTGCTTGGAGTTGCAGTGAATGTTACTTCATCGCCCACTTTTACTGTTCCACCGGAAGTGAAATCAGCACCGTTGTGTTTAGCGGAAACAGTACCGTAATCACTGTTATTTGAACTGAATGTTACTTTAACCGGATTGGAAACAGTTTGAACCATATCTACACTAAATGTTTCTACACCGGACACAGCCGTAAATTTTGCACCGGTTTCAGTTTCACTTTTCGTTCCGTATGTAATTTTATTGAGAGTATAACCGTTTTCACCCGTAACATTAACCGTGAATGAAGATCCTACTTCGATATCAAATGAATCACCCTCGTTGTAGGTTTTAGAATTTGCAACAGCTGTTACAGTTGCGTTATCAACTGTAGGAACTTTAATTTTTACGGTTTCGCTCGGTTCAGGAGAGCCTTCTGTCACAGTAACAGACTTACCACCGTCAAATGTAAAAGAGTATGAACCGTTTGTTTTTACAGAAATATAGTAATAAAATACCGGCTCTGTCTGATTAGGATCAGATTCCTTAGGAACATAACGTTCTTGTGGAGCACTAGAACTAAAATTACTTGCACATGTAGAACAGTCAACTGTTACTTCATTTTTAGCTTTCCATACCGTATTACGATAAGGTATCTCAGCATTCTTATTCACTAAGAAATAGAAATTACTGCCGACATTGACAGGAAGATTACTCACATAATAGCTTGAACCGTTTTGAGTCATACGCACTGCTTTCCAATTTCCAGAATACTGCTGGATATTATCATTAGTAGAATACCAAAAATAATAATCACCCGTAACAGGCTGAGTTGTTTCAGCAGAAGAATCTGTTGCTGTTGTAGGCTCAGTAGGTTCTATGGGCAAACTAAATGTCGCATACATCTTTTTATCTTTAGAATCAAAAATAATATATTACTCAGAAGATTGAGCGGAAATACTCGCATTATTATTGTCATCGCCTGAGAGTTTACTAATTTCAATTTCAGAATTTTCCTTTACATTATTTGCACCGTAATTACTTGAATTTTCCCATACAGTTCCGTCAGATATCTTAAAATTGTTAGTTTTTGAAAAATTATTTGACTTATAATAATACAATGAAGTGCCGCTTATCGGTGTCATTTCTGTGGTATTCCAATTATTTTCAGAGCCACGATAATAATATTGAATATCAACAGCATTAACTGTTGAAACAGTGCCAATAAGCATTGTTGACAGGAGCATCATTACCGCAAGGATGACGGAAACAGTGCTTCTGCCTAAATGAGAAATTTTTGTTTTCATAAATATTACCTCCATAACCGAATATTTTGGTTTTGGTTAGGTTCGGGTTTGACCTTTACCGCCTGACCAACGGTGAAACATAATCGGCAAAGCCACGGGATTTTGTTGCTAATTTACAAAAATTGCCGTGTCTTTAGCTAAAAAATGTGTCCTTGAGCTTGTTTCAGTCAAAATGTGAACACTAACCCATATTTTTTATAGTAGATTGTACCATTTTAGATTGATTTTTTCAATTAGGTTGCAATAATTTTATTGTGTTTGTTTAATGTGATAGTTTTGTGTTTGTTTTTACATTCAGTTTTGCCGTTTTGACAAGATATTTTTATGTTATGCACAAGTTATGGTGCGTTTTTTGTAGAATTCGTCTATATATCGGTGTTTTTAATTATTCCGATTAAGAAATTGTTATGCCGTGTGTTACAAATTTAATAATGTTATTTTGCTGAAAGTTCAATATTTGAATGTTGTACAGTAACATTGTAAAATCAGTTTGACGGAAAATTTTCCGCCTTTGCGTGACGGCAGTCCGACGGACACAGCTACGGATAACCGTGCATAGTTTAATATACAAATAAAAATGCCCGACTGCGGTGTCGGGCATTTTGTTTGAGATTATATGATTTTTGATTATTTATCCTTACTTAAAAGCATACGGTCGTTTTCAAGCTTTGAACCACTTGCTTTTTCAAACATTTCGAGGAGGTGTTCAACCGTAAGATTTTTCTTTTCTTCGCCTGAGATATCGAGGATAATTTTGCCGTCACTCATCATAATAAGACGGTTGCCGTGAGTAATTGCGTCATGCATATTATGAGTTACCATAAGTGCCGTAAGGTTGTTTTCGGCAATGATTTTGTCGGAAAGTTCAAGCACCTTTGCGGCTGTTTTCGGGTCAAGGGCGGCTGTATGCTCGTCAAGCAGAAGAAGCTTTGGCTTTTTGATTGTTGCCATAAGGAGTGTTATTGCCTGACGCTGACCGCCAGAGAGAAGTCCTACTTTTGAGGACATTCTGTTCTCAAGTCCGAGGTCGAACTCTGCAAGCATCTGACGGTAACGGATTCTTTCGTCAGCCTTTACACCCCACGAAAGTCCTCTTTTCTTGCCTCGTCTTGCGGCAATTGCGAGGTTTTCTATAATTTCCATATCGGCTACCGTGCCTGTCATCGGGTCCTGAAATACTCTGCCAAGGTACGGCGCTCTTTTATGCTCGGGCAATGCGGAAATATCCTTGCCGTCAATGAGAATCTGACCGCAGTCAACAGGCCACACGCCTGCAATTGCGTTGAGTGTTGTTGACTTACCTGCACCGTTACCGCCGATTACCGTACAAAAATCGCCGTCATTGAGGGTGAGATTAACTCCGCAGAGTGCCTGCTTTTCGTTTACTGTGCCTTTATTAAAGGTTTTCCATACATTCTTGATTTCAAGCATTCTTAACCCTCCTTCTGTGCGTTTTTAGCATTCATTTTTGCAACTTTCTTGAATGAAGTCTTTCTCTTTTTCTGGAGATACGGAACTGCAAGGAAGATTGCAACGATAATTGCCGTGAAGAGCTTTGTATCGTCTGTCGGCATCTTGAGCCAGAGTACGATGCCCATTGCGATATAATAAAGAATACCGCCGACAATTACAAAGACCATTCTGATGATGAAATTCATGTGCTTGCGGAAAATTGCCTCACCGAGAACTTCACCGATGATTACAGCGGCAAGACCGATTACGATTGCACCACGACCCATGTTGATATCCGCAAAGCCCTGATACTGAGCAAAAAGTGAACCCGAAAGTGCAACGAGTCCGTTTGAAAGTGCAAGAGCAATTACCTTTGTAAAATTGATGTTAATGCCCTGTGCCTTGCTCATTGCAGGGTTTGAACCTGTTGAACGGATTGTTGAACCCTGTTCCGTGCCGAAATACCAATACATTGCGGCAATTACAACGGCACAAATTCCAAGTCCTACGAGAATTGCCATATTTATATTGCTTGCAGAAACAACAAGCGTATAGTTTCTGTAGCTGATTGGGAGGTTTGATTTTCCCATAATATTAAGGTTAATTGAATAAAGAGCAATCTGTGTGAGGATACCTGCGAGAATGTCTGGGATTCCGAGAAGCGTGTGAAGAAGTCCCGTTACAAGACCTGCCGCAAGACCTGCAAGGATTGCTACGATGATTGTTGCCCAAACGGGACAGCCGTTGATGAGCATAACTGCGGTTACTGCACCGCCTGTTGCAAATGAACCGTCAACGCTGAGGTCGGCAAAGTTCAAAAGCTTAAAGGTGAGAAATACACCGAGTCCCATAAGTCCCCAGATTATACCCTGAGCAATATTACCCGGAAGTGCGGATAAAAAGCTCATTGGATTAAGAGAACCGAAGTAGTTTGCTAAAAAATCCATAAAAACCACCTATACATAAAATATCGGGGTGTCGCTTGCACGGCACCCCTGCCAATATTATTTTTCTGAATATGAATTATTCTGCTTTGATTTCTGTGTAACCGTCGGGAACTTTGATTCCGTATGTGTCACAACGATCTTTGATATATTCTTTTGTTACATTCGGAGCAGCCTCAACCTTCATCTTTGTGATGTCCTCGCCATTTACAAGAATGTTGTAAGCCATTTCGCCTGTTTTTCTGCCGAGTTCGTCATAGCTGATTGAAAGTGTTGCAACACCGCAGCCCTTGCAGATGCCTTCTTCGCCGGCAACAATAGGAGTTTTTGCGGCTGTGGCAACATTGTCGATGATACCTGTGTTAGATGCCGCTGTGTTATCTGTCGGGATGTAAAGAACATCGCTCTCGTCACAGGCAGTCTTTGCAACTGCGGCAACATCGTTTGAATCTGCAAATGAATATGATTTTACAGTATAGCCTGCATCCTTGAAATAAGGAGTGATTGTATCGCACTGATACTTTGAGTTAGCCTCAGCCGAGCAGTAGAGAATTCCGACATTCTTTGCATCGGGGAAAAGCTCCTTGAGCATTGCCGCCTGCTGATCAAGCGGAGCAAGGTCTGTTGTACCCGAAACATTCATACCCGAAACGCCGTTCCAATCAGACTTGTCGAGCGCTGTGCCGTAGTCTGTGATTGAAGTACCGAGAATCGGAATATTCGGTGTTGCTGTGTATGCTGCCTGAAGTGCGGCAGTACCGTTGCCGAGAATAAGGTCATAGTTTGAAGAAACAAACTGGTTACAGATTGTAGCGCAAGTTGCGGAATCGCCCTGAGCGTTCTGCTCGTCAAACTTTACATTGTCTGCTCCGAGTTTCTCAGTAAGATAATCTTTAAAGCCTTTTGTTGCGGCGTCAAGAGCCTCATGCTGAACAAGCTGACAGATACCGATATTGTAAACCTTACCATCCGTGCCTGAATTATCTGCCTTTGAGCTTTCTGCAGAACCGCCGCATCCTGCAAATGCGAGTGACATAGAAGCCGCCGCAAGAGCAACTGCGACAATTTTTTTAGCTTTTTTCATTTAAATTTCCTCCTAAGCTTTCAGCACTTTCACGCTGTAAAGCATCATATACTTCTGCACTTTTATGCAATAAAGTGTTTTAACAACATAAATTATAATACAAAAAAACGAAATTTTCAATAGCTTTCACCAATTTTTATTGCAAATAACTGAAATAAAAGTTTGTTTTTGGTTATTTTGCCACCACATTTTCGTCACCAAGCTGATATTTGAGTTCTTTTATCATTACAGGATTGATATCAACCCACATTGACGAGGGGGCTTTCACCTTTCTTTTAGTGTCGGTAAGATAGAAAATAACAGGCGTTCTGCCGTCAAAAATGTCAAGAACACGCTTTGCACGGTTGTATTTGTCGGTATTGAGGTCATCAATACGCAAATACAGTGCAGATGGCTTTTGTGTATCAGTTTTCACGGCTTGCATCTGATAATTTTGCAAAAAATGTTCTGTGTTTTTTATTGCAACAGGGTTATTTTTGCAATCCTCGTTTGTACGGGCAGACGCTATGGAATCGCAGATGATTTTCGGCTCTTCGTTTTCTTTTAAATTAACAGTTCCACGGAACAGCAACGCACCGCCTGCACCGAGAAGGGCGGAATATTTTTCATATACATTCGGGAAAATCACAATTTCAAGCATTCCGTATCTGTCCTCGGCATTGACAAAAGCCATAATCCTGTTATTTTTTGTAAGCTGGGTTTTCAGCTTTGCAACTATGCAGACAAGGCTGACTTTTTTCCCGTCAAAATACATACCGCTGTCATTATTGATTATATCGCCCGTTTTGTCGGCATGGATTGCTTTTGAAAAAGTTGTGTATTCATCGAGCGGATGACCGCTGAGATACATTCCTGCAATTTCGTTTTCCATATGCAAAAGTTCAGAAACGGGAAATTCGGGCAAATCGGGAATTTGGGGCTTTGATGATTGAACATCAACCTCTGCGTCATCAAAAAACGACATCTGACCGCCCGCATTTCTTCTGCTTTCATACTCAACATCATCAAGAACGGTTTTACTGATTGCGAGCAATTGTCTGCGATTTGCTCCGAGTCCGTCAAATGCACCGCATTTTATCAGACTTTCAATTGCTCTGCTGTTCATATTTCTGCCGTAGAGCCTTTTGCAGAAATCGAAGAAATCTTCATAAGGATTGTTTATGCGCTCCGAGATGATTTCATCTATGAAATTTCTGCCGAGATTTTTAACGGCAAGAAGTCCGTAACGGATATCGTTTCCGCTGACTGTAAAATGGAGATTGCTTTCGTTGACATTAGGCGGTAATACACGGATTCCGAGGCGTTTGCACTCAGTGATATATGACGCAAGTTTATTTTGATTATCAAGAACACTTGAAAGCAGAGCCGCCATATATTCACGGGGATAGTGGCATTTGAGCCATGCAGTTTTGTAGGAAATGTTGGCATATGCTGCAGCATGGGATTTGTTAAATGCGTAGTGTGCAAAGCTTTCCATTTCATCATAAACGGAAATTGCCGTTTTTTCATCAACCCCACGGCGAATGCATCCTTCAACTATGATATTTCCGTCATCATCAGTAAGACCGTGAATGAATATTTCACGCTCCGACTCCATTACGGCAAGTTTTTTCTTGCTCATTGCACGGCGCACTATGTCTGCTCTGCCGAGACTGTAGCCTGCAAGCGTTCTGAAAATCTGCATAACCTGTTCCTGATAAATTATGCAACCGCTTGTAACTCCGAGAATTTCCTTTAAAAGCGGATGTTTGTAACGAATATGCGACGGATTGTGACGACAGTCAATATAAACAGGAATGCTGTCCATAGGTCCGGGACGATAGAGTGCCGTAACGGCTATAAGATCCTCAATTCGCTCCGGTTTTAGCTGAGTGAGAACATTTTTCATTCCTTGGCTTTCAAACTGAAACACACCCTCCGTGTATCCTTTTGAAAACATTTCAAAAACTTTTTTATCGTTTTCATCAACCATATCGGGATTATAGTCGGGATTTTTATGTTTTATCTGCTTTTCTGCATCATTGATTACGGTTAAGTTTCTGAGCCCGAGGAAGTCCATTTTTAAAAGACCGAGTTCTTCAAGTGCCGTCATGGTGAACTGTGTTACAACATTATCGTCATTTTTTGACAGTGGAACATAGTCGCTGACAGGCTTGTCGGTGATTACAACTCCTGCGGCGTGCATTGTAGCGTGACGTGGCATTCCCTCAATGCTCATTGCAACATCAAGCAGTTTTTTTATCTGCGGATCGTTATTGCAGCGACTTCTCAGATCGGGACTAAGTTTCAGCGCTTCCTCGATTGTCATATCATGCTCCATAGGAACAAGCTTTGCAACAGAATCTACTGTCGCATACGGAATTTCAAGCACCCTTCCGACATCTCGGATTGCACCTCTTGCCGCCATTGTACCGAACGAAATTATCTGTGCAACATGATCTTCGCCGTATTTACGCACAACATAGTCGATAACCTCTCCCCTGCGTTCCTTACAAAAATCGACATCAAAATCGGGCATACTGACTCTTTCGGGATTGAGAAATCTTTCAAAAAGAAGATTGTACTTTATCGGATCGATTGCGGTTATGCCTATGCAGTAGGCACAAAGTGAGCCTGCACCCGAGCCTCTGCCGGGTCCGACAGGAATTTGACATGATTTTGCGTAGCTTACAAAGTCATTTACAATGAGGTAGTAATCTACAAAACCCATTTGCGACACCGTGTTGATTTCATATTCAAGTCGGTCAATCAGAGCTTTGTCGGGATTCTCGCCATAGTGTTTATAAAGCCCCTCATAGCATTTTCTTCTGAAATAATGCAGATGATCTTCATTATTAGGAACATCAAATCTCGGAAGCTTGCGTACACCGAATTCAAAATCCACATTGCACATATCGGCAATTTTCTGTGTATTGTCGATTGCTTCGGGGTAACTTGCAAACACCTCACGCATTTCATCTTCTGTTTTAAGATAAAATTCCGAAGTTTTGAACTCCATTCTGTCGCTGTCATTGACTGTTCGGTTGGTCTGAATACATAGAAGAATATTGTGAACCGTGCTGTCATGTTTTTCGATATAGTGACAATCGTTTGTTGCAACAATGTCAACACCGATTTCACGGGCAATTTTTATAAGGCTTGGAATTATCCTTTTCTGCTCCTCAATTCCGTGGTCTTGAAGCTCTATAAAAAAGTTCTCACTCCCGAATATATCACGGTAAAATTCTGCCTTTGACTTTGCAGCGGCATAATCACCGTCAAGGAGCTTTTGAGGAATTTCACCCGCCAGACAGGCAGAGAGGCAGACTAAGCCCTCATGATACTCGGCAAGGAGTTCATCATCAATTCTCGGCTTTGTATAGAATCCCTCCGTAAAACCCTTTGACACAAGCTTGATAAGATTCTGATAGCCTGTATGATTTTTGCAGAGCAGAACCATATGATAGTATTTTCCATAGGATGAGGTCTTGTCAAAACGGCTTTGCGGTGCAACATACACTTCACAGCCGATTATCGGCTTTATACCCTGTTTTTTACATTCCTTATAAAAATCGACTGCACCGTACATTACACCGTGGTCGGTGATTGCGAGTGCAGTCATTCCTTTTTCCTTTGCGGCTTTTGCAAGTCTGCTCAGACGGCAGGCACCGTCAAGCAGACTGTATTCTGTATGAAGATGTAAATGTGTAAATGCCATTTTACTCACCTGTTGCTTTTGCCTTTATTTCACCGTCTGAAAAACGGAGTGTAAATTCATCTCCGCTGTTCAGCATTTTTGCGGAATTTACCGCCTTACCGTCTTTTTCGGCAATCGAATAACCTCTTGAAAGAATTTTAACGGGGTTGAGTCCTTCAAGTTTAGCGGCTGTCTTTGTGATATCGGCTATTTTTTTATTTATTGTTTCCTGAACAAAATGCTGTATTTTCGTTTTGCAAAGTTCAAGAGATTTTTCATATTCAAAAATTCTCTGTTGTGGTGATACAACGGACAGTCTTGTTTTTAATTCTGTAAGAGCATTATATTCCTGCCTTAATTTCAATGTTGCCATTGACGAAACATACTGCTTTTGCGATTTATAGTAATCGACAAGCTCCGCAGTATCGGGAACTGCAAGCTCTGCCGCCGCAGACGGAGTCGGCGCTCTGAGATCGGATACAAAGTCACAGATTGTAAAATCGGTTTCATGACCGACAGCGGAAATTACGGGAATTTTACAGTTGTAGATTGCATAGGCAAGGTTTTCATCATTAAATGCCCACAAATCTTCAATTGAACCGCCGCCCCTGCCGATTATGATAACATCACAGGCGTTGTATTTATCAAGTTTCTGTACGGCGTCAATAAGTTGGGCTGAAGCATTCTCGCCCTGAACAAGTACGGGACACATAATTATGTCGGCAAACGGAAATCTTCTTGAAAGAATGTTGCGAATATCCTGAACTGCCGCACCTGTGGGAGAAGTAATTACACCGATTGAATTCGGAAACGGCGGAATTTTCTTCTTATGTTCGGGAGCAAAAAGTCCTTTTTCGGCAAGCGACTTTTTAAGTTGTTCATAAGCAAGCGAAAGCGCACCTATGCCGTCGGGCTGCATATCTTCAATATAAAGCTGATACTGACCTGTGGGTTCATAGACTGCAACTCTGCCACGGCAGATTACTTTCATTCCGTCGGTCGGTCTGAACTTTAAATTACGGGCATTGCCGGCAAACATTACGGCTCTTATAACGGATTTTTCGTCTTTGATTGAAAGGTAGATGTGTCCGCTTCTGTAGTGGTCGGTAAGGTTTGAAATTTCACCCGTAACAAAGACAAAATTCAGCCTTGCGTCATTTTCAATAATTGACTTTATATAGAAATTCAGTTGTGAAACACTTAAAACTCGTGGTTTGCTAAACTCGGGTGTGTACATCGTTATACTTCCTGTATCCTAAATATGCAATTCCTGCCGAGTTATCTGCCGAAAACTGCGGCGGTGCGAATATTGCATTGTATTTTTCTTCAAAAGAATTTTTTATTATTTGATTTGACATTACTCCGCCTGCAAAGAGCAATGGAAGTTCTCCGTATTTTTCAAGCAGTCGCTTGGTCATTTCGGACAAGGTCTGTTCAATATATTTAAGACAGAATGCCGAAACATATTCGGGAGATTTGCCTTCGACAATCAGCTTTTTAGAAAGATTTTCAACTCCGCTCAGGCAACAATCGCAACCTTTGAGAGTTGGTTTCACCTTGATTTTTTCTGTATTTTTAAGGGCAAGCTGTTCAAGCTGAGGACCGCACGGAAATTTTAAACCGAGCATAAGTCCTGTGCGGTCAATCGCCTGTCCTGCATTAAGGTCGAGTGTGTGTGCCGCAAGTTCAACGGAAAAGCCCGTGCCGAAGCCCTTGGCAAATACTGCCTCGGTTGTTCCTCCGCTGACATGGAAAGCGATAAACTGCTTATCAAACAGATCTGTCCTCTGCGAGCCAAACAGCGCCGCCGAGATGTGTCCCTCCTGATGCGAAAAGGTGTAGAGAGGGATTTTCATTGCGGAAGATAAAATTTTTGCCGTGTTCTCTCCAACGGTGAAACACGGCATATATGAGCCGTCAACAGGTCTTGGACGGCTTGACGCCGCAATTGCGGCTATTTTGCTTGTATCAACATCTTTCAAAAGTTCTTCAATAAGCGTGTGCAGCTGTGCTGTGTGGTGAAACACAGCGTCACTCTGACGAAGTCCGAGCTGACCTTCTTTTACGGGAAGAAGTTTTTTCTGCTGAACCATTTCGCCCGTTTTGCTGTCGTAAAGGGCGGTTGATGTTGTGTAATTTGAAGTGTCAATTCCGAGAAAAAGGCTCATATCACTTCTCCGACTTTCCCGAAAATTCACGGGAATATGTGCCGAGAATACCGTTTACAAATTTGCTCTCGTCGATTGTATATTTCTTGGCAAGTTCAACAGCCTCGTTGATTGAAACGCTCTGCGGAACATTGTCAAGATACTTCATCTCATAGATTGCAAGGCGAAGAATAGCAAGCGACGGCTTTGAAATTCTTGAAAGAGTCCAGCCCTTTTTCAGGTGGCTTGCAATGATTTCGTCAATCTCCTCATGCTTGTCCTCAATGCCGGAAACTACAGCCTGAGCATATGCGCAAACACCGCCTATAAACATTTCAGAATTATCATCTATTGTTTCTTCAAGAGGCTCATCGTCAAAAGACTTTGAGAACAAAAGCATAAAAGCCTGCTCTCTCGACTCACTTCTTGTAAGATTAACCTCTTCCTCAAAAATATCATTAACTTCAATATCATTAGTTACATTGTTCATTTCATTATCCATATTAAGCCCAACTTTTCGTTAAATTAATTTAATAAAGGTAGTTATTATCATCAAGATTATACCATAACTGAAATTGAATGTAAATAAGAATTGACAAAGATATCTGTGACAAATCATTTGAATTTCGGAAATTTCTTTCTGAATAACTCTTCAATAATTTTAGTGCTCTCATCACAGCCGAATGTATCGGACTTTATGCACAAATCGTAGTTATCTGCATTGCCCCATTCGGAAGATGTAAAGTATTTGCAATGGTCGGCTCTTTCACGGTTTACCTTTCTGACCTTTTTAAGAGCATCGTTTACGGAAAGATTATCCCTTTCGGAAATTCTCTCTGCCTCGGTATTTTCATCGGCTGATACAAATACATTGAATGTATGCTTTTTGTTTTTGAGAATCTCGTTTGCAAGTCTGCCGACTATTACGCAGGATTCATTCTGTGAAATGGTTTTTATTACATTTTTTTCACGGTTAAAAAGGCTTTCGACATTCGGCATATTTGCGGTATCAAGCGGTCCGCCGTACCACGCAAAGAAATCGTGAAGTAAAGGATTTTTAATTGTCTGTTCATTCTTTTCAATAAAATCAGGAGAATAGCCGCTCTTCTCAACAACAAGTTTTATCAGCTCGTTATCGTAATACTTAAACCCAAGACTTTCGGCAAGTGCCTTTGCAATCTGTCTGCCGCCGCTGCCGTATTCCCTTGACACGGTGATTACATATGTAGGATTCTGCTCATCATCAGTTTTTTCATCAACCTGAACGGACGGAGTCTTTTTAAGAAGTTTATCTCTGTATTTTCCGAAAGCTTTGTTGATAATGCCGAGAATAAATCCGACAAGAAATGCCGCAATTACTGTTCCTGCACCGACACTGCCAAGGCTGTGAATCATAATCAGACAAGCCGCTGCCGACACTACCACCATAGTGATATCAAAACCCATTTTTATCTTTGAAAATTCGATTTTTGTAACCTGTGAAACAGCAGACATTACACCCTCGCCTGCGAGCGGAATAACATCGGCAGGAAGATACAGAAAAATTCCGACTGCGACAATAACGGAGCTTGCAAGCACCATTAAGATTCTGACAATAAGATTATCGGGTGTCGGAAAGAATGATGCAAGGTAGTTGCAGAATGTTGTAAAATAGCCGAAGATAACGCCTACGGGAATCTGCAAAAGGGTTATTAATTTAAAGTTTTTGCGAAGTAACAAAAACTGAATGAACACAAGAACAATGTGGAATATGATTGTTGCCTTGCCCATTTCTATGCCCCATATGCAGGTCATTGTGTATGGGATTGAGCTTACGGGAGATACACCGAGATTTGATTTTACCGAAAGTGCAATTCCGATTGTCATTATAAAAAGACCGATAAAATACATCGGCAATCTGATTTTCATATTTTTTAAATTCATTACATAACTTCCTTTTCAAAATGCTTTGTCATATTTTCATACACTTTTGCAAGCAGACTTTGGAACACTTCCGTTTCTTCTTCTGAAAAGCCGTCTGTTGCAATACTTTCTACGCTGTCAAATTTTTCATTGAGATATCGGACATACTCTTTTCCCTTATCGGTGAGAAAAACATAGAGTGACCTTCTGTCGCCGCCAAGAGATTTCCTTGCGATATAGCCTTTGGTTTCCATACCACGCAAAATCACGGTTATGGACGCAGGCTCAATGTGACAGCCTGCCGCAATATCCTTTTGTACACAGCCGTTATGGTCTTTTAGGTAATCGAGTATTTTCGGCTGACCCAATGTAAGTCCCGATTCTTTGATACTGCCGAGAAGTGCCTTTTGCACAAGCATATGGTCAGACATCAGCAGATAGTGAATTGACTCTTTCATACACAACCCTCTCTTTAATAGTTTTAATTCTAATTGTTATAATTCTAATTATATATCCGTTTAAATCGATTGACAAGTTTCCGGAAAAATTTCAGCCTATTGCGCAGTATTCTTTGTGAACATAGGAATATTTTTATGCATAAAAAAAGCAGAGGACACTATGCCCTCTGCTAATTTCATGCCCCTATTACCGATATATCGTCATAATCAACCTCATAATGAGTAACCACGGCATCGTCAATAATCAGAACAGATGTATCGTCAAGCTGAGATTTCGGAACAATTACCGACACACCTTGATCGCTTATATAGCAAAGGCATTCTGAAAATCCTTTGGCTTTGACAATACTTTCAATGCTGTCCTGAATTGTAAAGGTTTTTAGAAGCTCTTCAACATTCTTTTCAGCCTCGCTTTTGTCGGCATCAGACGAGCTTTCAAGATTGAAAATTTCTTTTGCATCATCAATTATTTTATCCTGAGTTGCCTGCCGCTTTGTCCTTTCGGCTGAAAAATAGCTTTTGCTCTCGTTTGAAAGTGCCGCCGTCTGCTGTACCTCATCATCCGACGCCGAAGCGGTTGCACTGACATATGATGCCGCTCCGAGTTCTTTGGCACTTTTGGGAGTTTTTGCCCCCGAAAGCTGCCAGTTTATGTACACAGCCGCTGAAAGTGCAAGCACAAGTGATGCAAAAACGATATATTTTTTCTTAGATTTCATATTACTCCCGACCTTTATTCTGATAATTTTGTAATACATACTTTTGCTGTTGAAATATCAAGCGCTTTAGTGACTGCATCGGTGACACGCTCAACCACAACAGGATCATCACCGCCTTCACACACTACAAGCACTCCTCTTATCAAAGGTTCAATTTCCTTTGTTTTGGTGGTGCTGTTGTCAAGATAAACATATTCAACGGAATTTTCCATTGTGAGCAAAACTTCCGTCTTGCCTGCTCCCTCAATTTTTGAAATCACCGTCTGCAAATCATTTTCTATTTTTGTGCTGTATGTTTTTACGGAAAATGCTTCATCTCCTTTTCCTGATGTCAAAGAACCGAAATCAACCCAGTTTGAAAGAAATATTAAACCTATGCCGATAAGACCGACAACGATTATGATATTTCTTATTTTTTTACTGTCGAGCATTGATTTCAGCTTTGAACTTGTTTTGTCTTCCATAATTCACTCCGCCATAATGTTTGGTGTAATTCCGAAATTGTCATAAACAATTGATGATACAAGATTTGTGTACCGAACAAATTCTTTGTCTATATATATGCTGATTGACGCTATGATTATGCCGTTGTTTTCAACTCTGCTCAAAATTATGTCACACGATTTGATTGTAATATTATTCTGTAAAAGAATATTTTTTAATGCAGTTTCAAGATTTATCTCCGTCTGCTTTATAACGACATTGCTGTATGCCTCATCATCAGTTGATATTTCTTTAACAGAATTTTGCTTTTCCTCAATATCGGTATTAAATGACGATACGGCATTTTTTACGGGAACAACCATACAGCAGATAATAAAAGCGCCTAAAACAAGGCTGATGATTTTCTTTGTACTGCCGTCTGTAACAAAGGTCTGAACAAGTGAGCATATTAATGCAGACGCACACATTACAACAACAACCGTAAAAAGTCCGCTCATGATGAACCTCCGCCAAGCATAATTACCGCCGCCGTTGAAAGAATGTAAATTGACATAATGCACAGCAAAACAGCTATGAGAGTTGAAAACACAGACGATATGTTTTCAAGCAGTTTTGCCGGACCGTTTAGATTGAGAACCTCTGCCGTTGATTTGCCGATCCAAAGGGTGAACATCCACATTACTCCCTGCAAAATCACAGGCATAAACACAATTGTAACGGACAGAATCACTATTATTCCTATTCCCGATTTCAAAAGTCCGATACTGCCCTGAACTACCTTGTAGGCATCCGAAAGTGCCGAACCGACTATCGGGATAAATGAATTGAGAGTAAACCTTACAGCACGGGTTGAAACATTGTCAACCGAAACGCTTATAAGCTGTCTGAATGTCAGCACGGCTGTGAAGATTGTCATAGCAAAGCCCAAAAGCCACTTTACACTCTTTGAAATCATTGACATAAAACCGCTCAGATTTACGGACGGCGATACGGATGATGTTATGGACAGACCGAGAAACATATTGAGCAGAGGAACGATTATTTTTGATGAAAGCTGTGACACACCCTCCCCTGCCCCTATCATAACGGCATAGTATGATGCCGAACCTGCCACAGAACCCGAGCTTGCCATAATTACAGCCATAACAGGAACATAGGCAAGCATTATATTTGATGCGGTGCAGATTACCGAACCCGTTGATGCGATGACTCCGACAGCGGGGACTACTGCGGCACAGGTTATACAGAGCGTTGCGGTTATATTAAGCGAGTTTGAAATATCACAGGAGAGCGAACCGTTGTAGGCGCTGATTACGGAACAGAGCAAAAGCAGGGCGGTTATATTGACAAGACCTTTGAGCGGTGAAGAAATGTTGCCGAGTGCAAGCGAGAGAATTTCGCCCATTACATTTTCAAAAGACAGGTTGGCAAGCTTTGAAAAATCCCCCAAATCAACGCCCATATTCTGAAGGCTTTGCTTTATATCGTCGGACAGCGAATCAAAAACATTTGACATATCATAAATCATTTCACCTTCTTCAGCGTTTGCACAGACACATGAAAGGGTGACAAGCACAAACACGACAGTAATTATTACAACACTTTTTTTCACTTCTTCACCTCAATTGCCTGCAAGTGACAACACGGTTTTTAAAATATCCGAATAAAGCGGAAGTGCCGTTACCGTGACCATAATTTTTCCTGCAAGCGAAACATTTGATGCAAGCGACTGACTGCCCGAATCCTTGCAGGTATTCACAGCGAACTCGGTGACAAGGCATATTCCGATTGATTTCAGCAGAATTACTATGTAGTCAATGCTTATTCCCGATGACGCTATGATTTGATTGATTGTTGTAACGATAGCCGAAACCTGAGTAAGCACTCCGATTAAAATAATAACGGAACAGCTTATACCGAGCATTACGGAAATTTCTGCATTTTTTGGTTTGAGCATTACGCAGATTATTACGGTCACAACGGAAAGCACGGAAATTGACAGAATATTCATATTAAAAACCGAAAAGCTGTTTTATTGTGTTGAACAGAGTGCTGATTTGCGTTATTATCAGCGTCAACACAACTATAAGTCCGGCAAGCGAGGTCAGCATTGCCTGCTCCTCTCGACCGCTTCGTATGAGAAGTTGGGTAAGAACCGCAACAATTATGCCGACAGCGGCAATTTTGAAAATAAGCTCAACATCCATTACTACCTCTAAATCATCATAAGGGCGATTGCACTTCCTGCAAAAAATCCCATTGTTTTATATAGCTTTGATTTTTTTGTTATGGCATCAAGGGCTGATGAAAGCTGCTTTGAAAATGACACCTCGTAGAGTTCAAGATGTTTTAACTGCCCCTCCGTATCGGTTTTTCCGAGCTGACCTCCGAAATCGTTCAGCATTGAAATGTCGGATTTTGAAAGCGGTATTTCAGAAGATAATCGTTTTACCCTTTCAAGCCACAATTCGTCAAAAGGTCTGTCACATTCTGAAAAAAGCAATAGATCAAGGCTTGAATTTTCTGCACAGGAATTAACCAGAGTAAAGATATCATCACCGCTGTAGCGAAGATTTGTTGCAAGCAATGATATAAATTCCGTGAATGATTTCAGAAAATCTCTGCGTTTGTATAACCTACCCGACAAAACAAAACCTATCATTGTACCCGTGCAGACAACAAGCAAGCATCCTATGAGTTTAAACGGCAAAGTTGTCACCTACCTGCGATATTTTTACAATTTCACCTGCGTGGGTTCTATTTGACAGAAACACAAGCGTTTGAAATGCCCCTGTTTTCATGAGAGAAACCATGTTTGCTTTCTGTTTCAGTTCGTATTCATTTGCACAATGCGTTGATGAAATTATCCGAACTCCGCAGTTGACCGACTTTTCTACGGCATAAATATCTTCTTTTGAGCCTATTTCATCGCAGATAACAATTTCGGGTGCCATACTGCGGATTGCGTGAAGCATTGCCTCGCTCTTGTTGTATGAATCATAGACATCGCACATTCCGATATCATTCTGAAATTTACCCGATGCCGTGCCTGCAAGCTCTCCTCTTTCATCAATCAGGGCAACATTCTTCTTGCCATTGGTTGACAGAAGTCTTGCAAGGTCACGAAGTACGGTTGTCTTTCCGCTGCAAGGTGCTCCGCATATGAGAACACCTCCCGAAACGGCAATTATCTTATTATAAAGAGAATCCGCACAACCCTTATGCTCCCTTGCTATGCGGACATTGATTGATGTTATGTCACGGATATTCACAATTTTTCCGTTATTGACAACTGCTGTTCCGCAAATTCCTGCCCTGTGACCGCCGTACATTGTGACAAAGCCGTTTACAATTTCGTTCTGTCTGTTATACACGGAGTAGTTGCAAATGTTGTTGAAGGTATCGACAATATCGGCTTTTGACACAACAAGCATTGCACCGTCAAGGATTGTGTTGCTAAGTCCGCCGTTTTGCGTTAGGTAGTATGTATTGTCGGGACAGACAAGTGCAAGCGGTCGGGAAAGTCGTAATCTGATTTCCTGAACCGAGTTTGCCAATTTAGGCGCAAGAGGTAAAAGTCTGCGTGAAATATTCTTGCAAAGGCAGTTGAGTGCCGCCGTAAATCTCTTTTCGTTTTGTTCAGCAAGCATATTTTAAATTCCTCCCAAAAGAGTTTGTACAATAAATACTATGCAGACAAGCACAGTCATATGTCAAAAGGGCAAAAAAAATCCCCCGACATAAATCGGAGGATTGAAAATTGTTTTATTTGTTTTTAATTTCACTAAAGATAGCCTTATATTCTTCATCGGTGTAATCACCTGTAAAATTCATATTGCCGTCAGTAATTTCAACATTTATATACGGGTTTGAAACCGTCTTTCCGTTAATAACAAACCGAACAGCAGAACCGATATTATTTTTAGTGTAGTCTGCAAACTTATCAGTTCCGTCAGCTGTAAGCTTCATATTTAACACCATACCGTTAATATCATCAAGCAAACACACATACTCGATTTGAGATGACTCAATAATAACTTTGTTTTCATCTTCATTATCACGGATTTCTACATTGGTCGGATTATAAATTTTCGGCAATTCAGCATTTGTTGTCTGAACTGTTTCATAAACCGAGGTTGAAACCTGAGTAGTTGTATTTTCAGCAGAAGTATCATTACTTTTTACATTTCCGCTGCAAGCAGATAATGCAACAGCAAGTAAAGTTACGACAGCTAAAATCAAATATTTTTTCATTTTAAGTACCCCTTTCGTTATAATTATATAACAACATAAACAGTGTCAAGTATTTATTGTAACTACTCCATTGACAGCATTTCTTTTAATTCTTCTTCGGAAATTATTGCAACGCCTAAGGTTTGGGCTTTGGTTAGTTTACTGCCGGCATCTTCACCTGCCAAGACATATGAAGTCTTTTTTGAAACTGATGAGCTTGTTTTTCCGCCGTTCTGTTCAATGAGTTTTGAGGCTTCACTTCTTGTCATTGTGGGAAGTGTGCCTGTGAGGACAAAGGTTTTGCCTTCAAAAAGACCGCCCGTGTTTTTCGGCTGAGAGGGTTTCATTCTCAGACCGAGTGATTTAAGGTCTGCAATAAGCTCCTTTGTACCGTCAAGTGAAAAATAATTTTCAAGGCTTTCTGCCATAACAGCACCGAAACCATCTATTTTTTCAAAGTCCACAGCCTTTGCGTTCATAATATCGTCAATTGTTGCAAAGTTTTCGCAGATTATCTTTGCGGCTTTAAGACCTATGTTACGGATTCCGAGAGCAAAAACAAGCCTGAAAAGTTCGTTTTCTTTTGATTTTTCTATTGAAGAAATAAGATTCTGAGCAGATTTTTCAGCCTTGCGTTCAAGGCTTGAAATATCTTCTGCTTTAAGTCTGTAGAGGTCGGCAGGAGATTTTACAAGTCCTTCATCTGAAAGCTGTTCAAGAATTGCAGGACCGAGTCCGTCAATATCCATTGCGTCACGGCTTACAAAGTGAATAAGATGTCTTGTCAGCTGAGCGGGACAGTCTGTGTTTGTACAACGGATTGCCGCCTCTCCCTCATCGTGTGTAACGGGATTACCACATGACGGGCATACTGACGGAAATTCAAACGGCACGGCATTTTCAGCGTGTTCCTTAACTGACAGAACTTCGGGAATAATCTCGCCTGCTTTTCTGATTATAACCGTATCTCCTACGCAAATACCTTTTTCATCTATAAAATCTTTATTGTGGAGTGTGGCACGGCTTACTGTTGTTCCTGCAAGAAGTACAGGTTCAAAGTTGCCTACAGGAGTAAGCACACCCGTTCTGCCGACATTGATTTCGATATTTAGGAGTTTAGTAGGCTTCTCCTCGGGAGGATACTTATATGCCTCCGCCCATTTAGGATATTTTGCGGTACTGCCGAGAAGTCGGCGGCTTGCAAAGCTGTCAACCTTGACAACAGCGCCGTCAATTGCATAATCAAGCTCTCCACGCATATTTCCTATGCGCTCAATTTCCTCAATCACCTCGTCAACATTATCGTAAACGCTGTAAAATGCAGTCGGAAAGCCAAGTTCCGTAAGATAGTCAAGCCCCTGAATATGGCTTTCAATCGTCATCCCTCTGATTTGCTGGATATTGAACACGAATATATCAAGACTTCTCTGAGCGGTTATTTTTGCATTTTTCTGACGAAGTGAGCCTGCGGCGGCATTTCGTGGATTTTTAAAGGTTTTTTCCTCGTTTTCTTCCTGTCTGCGAGTGAGTGCGTCAAACGAATTGAACGACATATACACCTCACCACGAACCTCGAGATATTCGGGTGCATTCGGAATACGCTTTGGCAGACTCTTAATTGTCATAAGATTTTCGGTTACATCTTCACCTACAGAGCCGTCGCCACGGGTTGAACCTCTTACAAAAACACCGTTTTCATATTCGCACGATACGGAAAGACCGTCAAATTTAGGTTCAACAACATAGCGTACATTCGGCACGGTTTCTCGCACTCTTGCGTCAAATTCACGAAGCTCTTCGTGTGAAAAACTATCGTGAAGGCTTTCCATTACAACCTCATGAGTAACGGGAGAAAACTTTTCTCCTGCATTACCGCCGACACGGTTTGTCGGTGACATAGGAGATTTGAGTGACGGAAATTCCTTTTCAATATTCTCAAGTTCACGCATGAGCATATCGTAATCGTAGTCGGAAATTTCCGGTTCATCCTGATTGTAGTAAAGGTTGTTGTGGTATTCAAGCTGTTTTGTAAGCTCTTGGGCACGATTCTGAGCTGTTATAAAATCCATTTTGGTTTCCCCATATCATAAATTTATCGGTAAAATAAGTATCTGCACCTGTGTTTAAAATATTACCTGTTATTAACCTGTGAAGTTCCTTTTTCACGGAGGAAGGTTGATTCAAGGTCTGCAAGGTGAAGCTTTACGGCAAGCGGATACTTGTCATATGCCTGACTGATTGTGTTGCTGTTTTTGTCACCAAATTCACCCATATGCCAACGAATTGCCATAGCCTCATCAATTTTAAGGTGCATTTTGCGTTCAATGAGAAAAACAGACTTTTCACCGTGACCGTAGGGAAACTGATCTTCAATTGCATAATACGGAACTTTTTCCCACTGACCTGTTTTTTCATTCTTAACATTTCTGCTTGAAACCTTGTAGAACTGAGCCTTGCACAAATCGTGAAGAAGTCCGCAGATTGCAAAACTTTCAATATTGTCGGTTTCTTCATCATAGTGCTTTTCCATCATTGTATTGAACACGCTAACGGAGTGCATTACAAGACCGTTTTCACAGGCACAATGATATTTTGAACTTGCAGGGGCGGTAAAAAAATCGGTTCTTTTGAGCCATTCAAGAAGCTCGTCAGCACCCTGTCTTGTGATATATTTGTTGTAGATTTCAATAAATTCTTCCTGCGGTGTCATATTAATCCTCCTCATATAATTGTATTTTTAAAAAGGCAACAGCAGATAATCTGCCGTTGCCCTGCATTAAAAGTTCAAAAGATTTACTTTGCTGAAGTTGTAGCTGTTTCCGTAGCCGCCTCGGTTACTGCTGCTGTAGTTTTTGCCGAATCGTCATCCTTTGTATAGAGAATGTCATTGAGCTTGAGTCCGTTGCTCTCTACGGAATAAGCAACATCCATTTCAACTTCATCTGTGTAATAGTACTTGATGATGATTGTGCCGTTCTTGATTAAGTAAGTACCGTCAACATTGAGTGCGTCTGACTGGTTGATTTCAACAGTACCGTCATCATTGAACTTGTATGTCATCTTAGCGTAACCGTTATCATAAGTCCATGAACCTGTGATTTTCTTGTCAGCCTTGAAGTCCTTATCGACCTTCAATTCAGGCTTAACCTCTGAACCTGACTTGAGTTTCACCTTGTTGGCAGCAGTTGAAGTTGAAAGCTCAAGAGTTCTGCCAGAGAACATATTACCCGAAACAGCGTAGTTACAGCTTGTTTCATTGCCGTTAAGAGTCATGGCAAGTGTCTGATTACCCGAATCATCTGTTGAAACCGTGTATGTACCGTTCCAAACCATTGAACCGATTCTGTAATTGAGAGTATTGTCACCGTTAAATGTGTAGTAAACATCAACCTTTGACGCCTCGTCGGATGATGCTGAATTGCCTGTTACATCAACAGATTCAATCCATGTTCCTACAATGCTTGTATCAAAAAATCCTTTGATTACGAAAAGAGTAGCTGCCGCAACCGCAACAATTACGATACCTATAATTATAGGAAGCTGAATAATACTCTTTTTCTTTGGCTGCGGAACAATCACGCCGTTTTCGTTTGCAGGTTCTGTTTCAGCAAAAGACATTTCTTCGCTTTCTGTGGGCTCATCTGCAACGAATGTTGTATTTTCTGTTGTTTCTGCTGTTGTATCTGTGTTGGTATTCTCTGCCTCATTTTCAGAAGTAAGAATTTCTTTATTCTCGTCCAACTGTGATACCTCCTTAAATTTTGTCATTGCTTTCTATCATACTATAAATATGAAAGAAAATCAACTGTTTTTTATGCCGTTAAAATGTAATGAAAATTATTTAAAATACATATAAAGTTCGCATTTCAGCGTTCCGTTATAAAGTTTGCGGCGTTTGTCAGCCTTTCTGCCGAAGATTTTTTCAAAATCGTCATCGGGGCTTATAACGGTGTAGCTTTTACCCTTCATTCTTTTAAAATGTTCACCCATAACTGCATACAGCTTTTCAGCTGATTTTACATCAAGTAATCGTTCACCATATGGCGGATTTGTGATGATTGTCTGAAAACCGTCCTCAAGTTCAAAATCTTTAATATCACGGTTTGCAAATGTTATTCTGTCGGCAACTCCTGCAATTTCTGCGTTTTTCTTTGCGATTGCAAGGGCTGAATCATCTATATCGTAACCTGTTGCCCTGAATGTTGCGTCGTGTCTTATTTTCTGTTTTGCATTTTCTCTTGCTGTTTCAAAAACATCTTTCGGAACACAATTCCAATGTTCACAGGCAAAATAACGGTTAAGTCCCGGAGCAATGTTAAGTGCTTTCATAGCCGCCTCAATGAGAATTGTGCCGCTGCCGCACATAGGATCGGTTACAAAGTGGTTTGCCCTTACTCTTGAAAGGTCAACCATAGCGGCAGCAAGTGTTTCTTTTATAGGAGCATCATTTGAATCGGCACGATATCCACGCTTGTGAAGTCCTGCGCCCGAAGTGTCAAGCATAATACTGACCTTGTTGCGAAGAATAAGAAACTGAATCTGATGCGGAGCACCTGTTTCATCAAACCACGGGAGCATATATTTTTGTGAAAGGCGGTCAGCAACTGCCTTTTTAACGATTTTCTGACAATCGGGAACGCTCATAAGATCGGAATCAAGACATCTTCCCTTTACGGGAAAAGCCTCGGAAATTCCGATATAATCTTCCCACGGTATTGCCTTTACACCCTCGAACAAATCGTCAAAGGTGTGAACCTCAAATTCTGCAAGAAGAATGAGTATTCGCTCCGCATAACGGGAATTTATATTTGCAAGTGCAAGTGTTGACCAATCGCCTGTAAAGGTAACTCTGCCGTTTTCGGCATTGACATTTTCAACACCGAGATATCTCAGCTCATTTGCACAAAGACCTTCAAGACCGAAAATGCATGGAGCGGAAAATTTCATAGTCATATTTATCTCCTGTTTTACTGATACACAAATTCTATTAAGACTGAAAGACAAAAAAACAGGGTATCGGAATAACCGATACCCCTTGCTTTTAAAAAATTAATCGGTTGTCGGCTCGAGCACACCATAGTTGCCGTCTGCACGCTTGTAAACAACATTGATTTCATCTGTCTCGGAATTGATAAACATAAAGAAGTTATGGTTTACCATATTCATTTCAAGAATAGCTTCATCAACCGAAATCGGCTTTACAAGAACATGTTTTTTACGAACTACGCTGTATTCATCGTCCTCCGGTTCATCAGTCTGAGCTGCTTCCGTGATTAAATCTTCAATACCGGCGGATTTAATTTTCTTTTCAAGCCTCGTTTTATTCTTACGAATCTGACGCATAAGAATGTCGCAAACCTTGTCAAGAGCGTCATTCATTTCGGGCATTGTGCTTTCGGCACGATAAATCATACCGTTGTCACGGATTGTAATTTCAACAGTCTGACGGTTCTTTTCGAGGGTGACAACTACATTGACAGAAGCATCCTCCGAGAAAATACGATTAAACTTTGAAAGCTTTTTCTCGCATCTTTCCTTAAAGTTATCTCTGAGGTTGACTTTTCTTGCTGTGTAGGTGATTTTCATAAAATCTGCCTCCCTTATATAATTTTTTATTTTCTGCCGTTGCCGTTGCCTCTGCGGCTGTAGCCACGGCTTTCTCCGCCACGCTTAAGATCGGACATCTTATCCTCGCTTGTCTGCTTGAATTTTGACATCATATCCTCAAACGAAGAAGGAGCATTTCTGCGTGAACTCTGCCACTCGTAATCACCCGGTGAAGTTACGGGCGGAGCAGGCTTGTATGGCTCTCTGCTTCTGTGATTCTGTCTTTGAGGTCTGTCAGAGCGTTTTCTCTGCTGTTGCTGTTCTTTCGGGAGAACCTGTTTCATTGACAGACTGATTTTTCCGTCATTAAGAGCAAGCACCTTAACCTTTACTTCTTGTCCTACTTTTACATAATCACTGATTTCATTGATGAAGGTAGGTGCAACCTCCGAGATATGTACCATACCGGTTTTTGAATCCGGCAAATCAACAAATGCGCCGAATTTTGTAATACCTGATACTTTGCCTTCCAGAATCATTCCGACTTCAATAGCCATAAAAATTTATTACCCCTTAAAATTATTTCTACCCTTTTATTCTCCGGCAACATTAATGAAAATTCTTTCACCGTCACCGACATAGCCTAATTCATCCTTAGCTATTTTTTCAATATATTTTTTAAGATCGTCACCCTTGTAATTCTGAACCTTTTTCAGATACTGCGACTGAATCTCAACCACGCTGATTTGCTGCTGCAAATCCGTAAGTTCTGCCTTTTTCTCGGCAATCTGAACATTCTGATTGATAATTGTAATTACGGCATAAAAAACAAAACCGATAATTGCGAGATAAATCAGAATATATCTTCCTTTTTTACGCTTTTTCGGAGTTATCTCCTTTATTGCGCCGTCTTCTGTCTGCCGAGAAGCCGCAGTGCTTTCTTTTACTTTCTTTGTGCTTTTTTTCATCTTCAAAACTATCTGCTTTCTCTGCTGAATTATTATTATCGTTTCTAAATATACCTTTATTCTTACCCTCATTATACAATATGTTGTTGCTGTTTTTCAATAGCTTTTTCAGATTTTTTTTAATTTTTTGCGAAATTTTCACACAGACACTCTCCGTAAAACGAATCATCGAACAATATACAAGCGATAAAAGTCTGCCGAGGGTTAATCGACAAATAACAAAACCGAGAAATGAACCGACCGTTACAAACACTCTGAAAAATCCCAGCATATATGCAACGGAAAAAATGAACAGATTAAGTGATACAATAAAAACATAAAGAAAGTCTGTAACAAAAACCGACGCTTTTCCTTTGCAAAGCGTCATTCTGATTATTTTAAATATATCATACAGCAATCCTGCCGCCGCTCCGAATACAAGTGAACAGAGAAATGCGGTTGACTGCTGTGCAAAAGTCAGCTCCAAGATTACACCTACTTAAAGAGTTTTGAAAGTTTGGATTTTGACGCACCGTTGCCGAGGTATTGCATTGCGTTAATTTTTCCGTCAATTGAAACATCTCCCGTTTCAAGGTTTAACTTATCAATGTGCAGATTTTCCCCTTTGATTACAAGGCACCCGCAGGAGGTTTTTACCGACACCGTTTCCTCGTTGAAGCCCGACACATCCTCCGTGCCTGTCATAACAAGCTTCCCCCTGTTATCAAGCATAACCGTATGATTCTTAGCCTTTGGCATTTCCTGCATAAAAAAACCTCCGTATAAATTATTTGTCAGTAATTTATACGGAGAAAAAAATAAAATTATTCTTCTTTTTTTGAGATTTTATGTATAACAACATAGTGCATCAGATTGCCATCAACAATAACATGAGCAATAGCAAGAAGAGGGAATTCAGAGAAGAACGCCTCCTGATTGCCTTTTACACCCTTTGCCGTAAAACCAAGCACCACAATCAGTTATATCACATTGTTTAACACAACAATATTTCATAGTTTAATACCTCAACTTACGATTTATTTATATTTATTAAGTTGATAATTATTCCTACTAGTAAACCTGATGAATGTCGTGGTATACACATATTCTCCTCGTGTGTAGATTATTTTAACGAATTTAAAAATTGGCATACCGAAATAATGAACAATAAAGTCATTATTACGAAAGAGCCATTGGGTATATTTATCTGTGTGTAAAACTTCATTACAATAATCCCAATGTAAGTAATTACAGATAATATTGCCAATATTAAATTAATTGTCTTATTCATAATCTACTCACCTAATTTCATCCAAAGTAATATTTTGTGTTTTAATTTTGGTAAAAAATCAGACTGCCGCCTCATACATTGTTGCCGCATCTTCCTTGCGAACAACTTCTTTTACCTCTGTAACCTTAACCTTTACACTTTTTGAACCGAGTGTGATTTCGATTACATCACCGACTTTTACATCATATGACGCACGGGCAACCTTGTCATTAACTGTGATTTTGCCTGCGTCACACGCCTCATTTGCAACTGTTCTGCGTTTGATGAGTCGGGATACTTTTAAATATTTATCAAGTCGCATATTATAAACCCTTCCGATTTTTAATAAAAAATTTTTAACAAAAAAGGGTAATGATACAGCGTACCATTACCCGAAATATAAAACAAGATTACTTGTTTACTACATCCTTAAAGCCCTTGCCTGCCTTGAATGCAGGAACCTTTGAAGCAGGAATTTCGATTGATTTACCTGTTCTTGGGTCACAACCTGTTCTTGCATTTCTCTGACGCTGTTCAAATGTGCCGAAACCTGCGATCTGAATCTTTTCGCCTTCAGCTACTGTATTGATGATTGTGTCAATTGTTGAAGAAACTGCCTTTTCTGCATCCTTCTTTGAAAGTCCGCTCTGCTCGGCAACTGCAGCAATAAGTTCTGTTTTGTTCATAATAATAAACCTCCAATTAATAATTCTTAGATAATTTAACTTCATCCCAAAGGGAATCGAGTACAGATAACGGTGCCGTTTTCATATCTATTCCACGCTCGTTTGCAAGCTTTTCAACAGACGAAAAACGGTCGGTGAATTTGTCACAGGCATCATAGAGTGCATGTTCGCTGTCAATGTTCAAAAATCTTGCAACATTAACTGCTGAGAAAAGCACATCACCGAGTTCTTCACGCTGATTTTCAACATCATTGTTTTCAACAGCGGCTTTAAGCTCTTCACATTCTTCAAAAAGCTTATCAAGCGCACCGTTTACATTTTCCCAGTCAAAGCCGACCTTAGCGGCCTTCTGCTGGATTTTTGTACTGCGCATGAGTGACGGAAGTGCCCTTGACACGCTGAGAATTGCCTGTGTCTGAGTTTTCTGGGATTTTGTTTTCATCTTAATGGCATCCCAGTTTTTGAGAACCTTTTCGGTAGTGTCAGCGTTGACATCACCGAAAACATGGGGATGACGGATAATGAGCTTTTTGCAGATTCCGTCACAAACATCGTTTATATCAAATGTTCCCTGTTCACTTTCGATTTCCGCATGCAGAGCGACCTGCAGAAGAACATCACCGAGTTCTTCTTTAAGCAAATCAAGGTCGTCGGTATCAATTGCCTCAACAGCCTCATAGGTTTCCTCAATAAAATTTGAGCGGATTGACTTGTGAGTCTGTTCTCTGTCCCACGGACAACCGTCGGGTGCACGAAGGATTTTTACTATCTCAACAAGGTCATTAAAATTATAATTTTCTTTTTCTGTAAAGTTCATTCGTGACATCTCCGATAATCTTATTAGACAATGCAAATTTTATCTGAGAAGCGGAAACAACCGCAACAGATATATATTTTACCTAATTAATCCTAATTTTTCAAGTGTTTTTGCAATTTTCTCACCTTTCGGCAAAAATTTCAGTTCTGTTGCCGTAAAAGCACGCAATATCAACAATACAGCAATATAAACGATAACCGCAACAAAGATTGCAACTGCAAGCGAAACTGCAATTGACATTCTTGCAGAGCCGATAATGCTTTCCATAAGGTGATATGCGCCGAATGCCGAAGCGGCACTTGCAATCGCACCGATAAGCGGTTTTACTGTTGTACCGAATAAATCAGGCTTGATTTTTGAATACTTGATAAGCAGATACATACCTACGATTGTCATAATTGCATAGGTAATCATTGAACCGACAGTTGCACCCTGAACATTGATTTCCGGAACGCTTACAAACATCCATGTAATGCCGATTTTGACAGCCATACAAACTGTGTATAGCTTCATCGGGAGGTCAACTCTGCCGATGCCCTGGAGCATACTGCATACAGGAGTTGACGCCGCACCGAATATTGTTGTAACACCCATGATGAGGAGAATTCTTCCGCCGACATCTGTAATAAGCGGATCGTTATACACAAGTCCCATAATCGGGAACGAAAGTGCCATCATACCGAGAGCCATCGGGAATGTAAAAAGCATTGTAAGGCGGATAACAGTTTCGATTGACTTTTTGAGTTCGTCCTTGTTGCCCTTTGTCCATGCACTTGTTACATTCGGCATAGCACTTGAACCGAACACCTGTGTTACGGCTGTTACAAGCTGAAGAAAAGTGAGGGCGGCTGAGTAGCAGCCCCAAAGGCTGGTGTGGATTGTCTTTGTGTCGGCATAGAACATATCGGCTGTGAAATACTGACTGTACTGTGCCTGCAGAGCCTGCGGATTAGTTTCAATCATATTGAGGAGTACACGCTGAACAATTACCTGGTCAATAAGCGAACCTACGCTCATAATGAGTGAACCCATTGCAACAGGAATGGCTGTTTTGAGAATCTTGTTAAAAGTTTCTCTTTTTGAACGAGCCTCTACGGAATTACGGTAGTATTCTTCCGGAATTCCGTCACCCTGAATTTTAAATTTGAGAATGTAGAACACAAATGATGCGGCGCTTCCGAGGGTGATACCCATAATTGCACCGGCAACCGAGAATGAAACGATTGTCTGATAAGCCTCGGTTTGATTTGCAATGTAAAGTCCGAAAACCGTGCCTGACTCAGCATAAGAATTCATACCGAGGTGCGCAATGATGTAAGCGAGGAATGCACCGATAAAGAGCTTGATTGTTGCCTCGATAATTTCCGAAACGGCAGTCGGGAACATGTTGCGCTGACCTTCGTAGTATCCTCTGTAAATTGAAACGAGGCAACCGAATAATACCGTCGGAGAAAGGCAGAGCATACCGAGCAATGAATACGGTGACTCAATAATCTGAACATAGATAAAGCTTGCACCAACAAGAATTGCAAATGAAAGAATGCCGACAATAACGAAGAAAGGAATTGAAACCCTATGAATTTGTTTTACATCGTTAAATCGTTTTTGTGCCGTACTTTCAGATACAAGTCTTGAAATTGCTATCGGCAGACCGCCCGTTGCAACCGTGAAAATTACGACAAAAATTTCGTAGGCATTACTGTAAAGACCCAGACCGAAAGATGCAAAATTGACGGTTTCAGTTCCGCCTGCAACAGCCTGTTCAAAAGAAACACCGGAGAAAATACCTGTAAGAATAACCTTGTCAAGAAGTCCGAAAACCTTGACAATTACCATACTTAAAGTAAGAATTGCCGCACCTTTGACAAAGGTTTGAGAAGCGTCCTTCTCAGCGTTTGCAACGGCATTGTATTTTTTAGTTTTTAATTTAGACAAAAATAATCACCCATTAATAAAAAATCAAAGTGCAAAATCCTCATCAGTATCGTCAATCTTGATACCGCAGATGTTGCAGAATACAGAATTTTTAGGAATAACAGCATTGCATCCGGGACATCTTCTCTGATCTTTTGCCACGGCAATATGTTCGTTTACAACATCAAGATTATCTTTCAAATCGGAAATTTCCGAAACGATAAGCTTAATCTGCTGTGAATTGTCTGTTCCGTGAACCTCAGATTTGTATGTAAGAGCACCGAGTTCACGAAGCTTTTTGTTGATATCGCCTCTGATTTCAGCGGCAGTAATCTTGTGCTTTGAAACATCATAAACTGTTGACGCTTTCTGCGAAACAGCAGATGCACAGGCTTTTGCATTGACAACTACATCGTCAAAAATTTCATCAAATTTTCCCATATTAATCCGACCTTTCTTAAAATTATCTCATCAGAAAAACAAATTATGAACAAGAATTCTGTTTTGTTCAATATATGACAATTTCACTTCCGTATGCAATCACATATGTCGTATTATAACACCGTTGACAGCATTAATCAACTGTGTTATTGACCATAAAACTGCATTATCCCGGACTTTCTTTGAATAAGTTCATCAAAACGGTCAATGTATTCGTACGGATATTTAAAATTGAATATTCTTTCAAGATAATCGGGATTGTTGCGTTTCAGTTTTGTAACACCGCCCGAACCGCAGGCAAGGATTGTGTGGGTTTCGTCCATAACATAAACATTGTACAGGCTTTCAAAGCCTCTTTTTGACCAGCCGACATTTTCAAGATTACCGACCATCCTGCTCTGGCGATACATATAGTACGGAATGTACTCGTTTTGTCCGAGAATATTCTGAGTGTAAGCAAGCATTTCTCTTGCATCTCTCGCCTGTTGCAAATCAAGCGTTACTCCCTCGGTTGTAAGACGGGACGCTCTTTTCATGCACAGCGTGTGAACCGTGATACATTCCGCATTCAGCCTGACGATTGAATCAAGTGAATTTTTAAAGCTTTCGGGGGTATCTGTCGGCAAGCCCGCAATCAGGTCTGTGTTGATATTATCAAATCCGCATTTTCTTGCAAGCTCAAAAGCGTCAAAAAACTGCTGAGCAGTATGCTTTCTTCCGATAGTTTTCAGCACCTCATCGTTTACAGTCTGCGGATTTATGCTGATTCGGTCAATTTTATTTTCTTTTAAAGCAAAAAGTTTTGCAATGTCAATTGTATCGGGGCGACCTGCCTCGACAGTAAATTCACGACAGGTTGACATATCAAAGCTTTTGTTTACTGTTCCAAGCACCGTGTCAAGCTGTTCGGCACTCAGAGTAGTGGGAGTGCCGCCGCCGAAATATACGGTTTCAAGCCTTAAACCAAGCTTGTTTGCAATTTCGGCTGTCTGTTTAATTTCTTCGCATAATAGCTTTGTGTACGGTTCAATCAGCTTTTCAGCCCTTTCGATTGACGCCATTACAAACGAGCAATAACTGCACCTTGACGGACAAAAAGGGATTCCGACATAAAGACTGAACGATTCGGGTTTTGAAAGTTCAAGAATTTTTCGTTCGTTATGCTCGGTTTCCCTTGACAATGCTATTTTTTCGTTGCTGACAAAAAAGTCTTTCTCAAACTTTTTTACAGCCTGTTCTTCATTTGATTCTTCGGCAAGTCGTCTTAAAAGCTTTACCGGGCGAACTCCCGTAAGTATTCCCCACGGCTGTGTAAGTCCCGTAAAGTCACAAAGGAGTTTGTACAAAAGCTGTGCCGAAACAAGCTCGTTGTCATCATCCGTAAGCTTTTTTACAGCTGTTTCGGACTTATTAAAAGAGCCGATATTCACCGAAATTGTGATTTTATCCGAAACCTCCGTATAGATATACGGAGGCTGTGGTTCAGAAAAATCTCTTATTACCGTTATTTTTTCATTTGGAAAGAAAAGCCTTGTAAGATTTTCAAGTTCAAAATGAAAATTGTGATTTTTTACATATAAATTCATATTAAAGAATCCTCATCAGCGGATTGTATTTTCTCTCGTGGTCAAGGGTTGTTGTCGGGCCGTGTCCCGGAATCACACGGTAATCACCCTCAAGATTTTTAAGCTTTCTGATTGACTTTGCCATTTCGGCATCGTCACCTGTGGGAAGGTCTGTTCTGCCGTATGACTCGCAGAAAAGAGTATCTCCCGAAATGATTGTGTCATCAAAAATATATGAACCGCAACCGCTTGTATGTCCCGGCGTGGTGATATATTTGATTTCAGTGTTGCCGAGCATGAAATTGTCACCGTCTTTAAGCAGAATATCGGCTGAGAACGGTTTGAGTGAAAGTCTGTGCTTTTCGGTAAGATTGAGTGTAGGATTGCTGAGAAATTCGTTATTCTTCTCGCCCGTAACAATTTTTGCGTCAAACTTTTCCGCAAGCTGTTTTGCATAGCTTATGTGATCGTAGTGACCGTGTGTAAGAATTACATATTCAAGCTTTCCGCCGTTTTTCTCAATTTCAGAATTGAGTTCTTCATTCGGTGCGCCCGGATCGGTTACAGCCATTTTGCCTGTTTTTCTGTCTGTAAGCAAACAACAGTTTGTCATAAGAACCGTAACATTAAAAATTTTTACATCTATCATATTTTCAAATCCTTTGTGTTGATTTCAATAGTAACGGGACCGTCATTCACAAGAGAAACCTTCATATTGGCACCGAAAATTCCCTTTTCAACACGCTCAATTCCGTTATCGTGCATTTTTTTGCAGAAATATTCGTAGAGCGGATCGGCTGTGTCAGGTCTTGCGGCAGCCATAAAGTTAGGGCGTCTGCCGTGTGAGCAGTCGGCGCAGAGGGTAAAGTTTGAAATTACAAGCACCGAACCGTTTACATCGGCAAGAGCAAGATTCATTTTATCATTTTCATCCGTAAAAATTCTCAGACCTGCAATTTTTGCGGCAAGTGCGTCCGCCTCTTTTTCGGTGTCACCGTTTTCAACTCCGAGAAGAATAAGAAAACCCGTACCGATTTCGCCCACGGTTTTTGAATCAACTTCAACCTTGGCCTTGGTAACTCTTTGTAAAATTGCTTTCATAAATTATAACCTCAATTACAGTCTTTTTACTTCGATTGTTCCGTTGATGTCGGAAAGCTTTGAAATTACACCACGGAGGTGATTTCTGCCCATTACATCAATTGTTGCGGTAACAACGGCAGTGCCGTTGCCGGCCTCTCTTGAATTAAGCGAATGTATAAAAATGTGCATATCCGAAAGCTTGATTGTAACATCTGCAAGAAGTCCTGTTCTGTCGGTTGCGGTAATCTGGAGCGTACTTCTGAACGCCTCTCCTACCTCGTCCTCCCAGTAACAGCTTACCCATCTTTCGGGTTCTTCACTTTTACTGATATCTTTCGGCACATTTGTGCAATGCCTTTTGTGAATTGAAACGCCGTAGCCCCTTGTAATATAGCCGATAATATCGTCACCCGGCAGAGGATTGCAGCACTTTGAGAATTTTACAAGTACATCGTCTGCTCCTTCAATTACAACGCCTGCGGATGCCTTCGGTCGCTTTACGGGTGCTTGCGGAACATCAATTTCTTCAATATCTGACGCATATGCTTTCTGATATTCTTCTTTGAGCCTTGGCATTATCTTCCAAAGCTGAATACCGCCGTAGCCTACTGCGGCATAGAAATCATCCATGGAATTATACTGCTTTTTAATCATCAGTTTCTGGAGAAAATCGGGATATTCTTCTTCGGAAAGATTGATGCCGTGGCGCTTGAATTCCTTGTCAAGCATCTGCCTGCCTTCGGCAATATTTTCATCACGCTTTTCATGCTTATACCATGAGCGGATTTTTGATTTTGCCGATGCGGTTTTACAGATATCAACCCATCCCCTGTTTGGGTGTTCCTCTTTCTGGGTGATAATTTCGCAGATATCGCCTGTTTTAAGCTTATAGTCAATCGGAACGATCTTTCCGTTGATTTTTGCGCCGACCATTCTGTGACCTACCTGTGTATGAATTAGATAAGCCATATCAATCGGAGTTGAACCCTGCGGAAGATTGAACACATCGCCTCTCGGGCTGAACACATAAACATCGTTTTCCGTAAAATCGTTTCTGATATTCTTTGCGATGTCGGTAACATCTTCTGCCTCAAGCTGATCAAGAATCATATTCTTGACCTTTTTGATGTTCTCCTCCATTTTGTCATTATTTTTGCCGCCTGCGCCCATTCCAAGCTTATACTTCCAATGGGCGGCAATTCCATATTCGGCGGTGTAATGCATTTCCCATGTTCTTATCTGAATTTCAAAAGGAATTGCGTTTTTGTCGAGTACGGTTGTATGGAGCGACTGGTACATATTCGGCTTAGGCATTGATATATAGTCCTTAAAGCGGTTAGGAATAGGCTTAAATATATCATGCACTACACCGAGAACATTGTAGCAATCGGATACTGTGTCAACGATTACACGCACGGCAAAAATGTCAAAAATCTGATCCATTGTTTTGCCCTGCATATATGTTTTGCGGTAAATACTGTTAATACTCTTTACTCGACCGCTGATATACACACCGGGGATTGTACCCTCGGTTTTTGCGAGAATCTGATTCTTAATGGATTCAATAAACTTGTCACGACCCTCTTCAGTCATAAGAAGATCATCTTCGATTTCCTTATAGCCGATTGGATCGAGGTACTGAAGAGAACGATCCTCAAGCTCATCTTTTATGGTTTTAATACCGAGCCGATGAGCAATCGGAGCAAACACCTGCATATTTTCAAGTGATTTATCTCTCCTTTTTTGTTCCGGCATACAGTTCATTGTACGCATATTATGAAGCCTGTCGGCAAGCTTGATGATAATTACACGGATATCATCAGCCATTGCGATAAGCATTTTTCTTATATTTTCAGCCTGTTGCTGTTCACGGGTTGAGTACGGGATTTTTGAAATTTTTGTAACACCGTCAATCAGCTTGGCAACATCCGCACCGAAAAGCTTTGTAACCTCTTCAAGTGTGACTCCTGTGTCCTCTACTGTGTCATGAAGCAATGCACCGCAGACGGAATCGGTATCCATGCCGAGCTCTGCAACAATACAGGCTACCGAAACGGGATGAAGAATGTACGGAATTCCCGATACTCTGCGCTGGTCACCGTGAGCTTTTTCGGCAAATTTATATGCCTTTTCGATTTTATCCATATCGTAAGTGTTGGCAGCAGATGCGGAAAGAATCTTTTTCAGTTCCGTAAAATCCTGATAGTGTGCAACATTTGAAAATTTACCCATCAGAATACCTCCCTTAATTTCTTGATAATCGGGGCTGATTCGAGGTCAACCCTGCCGTTTACGGGCAGGACTGAAATTTTTGAGGTTTTCATTCCCTCTGAAATTTCGATAAGCCTGAGCTCTCTCATGGCCTCAAGTATCACTTTAATTTTACCAAAAGACAGCCTGTTGTCAAGCATGTGAACCAAAGTTGCGGTTTCAAAAGCGTAACCGCAGTTGCTTTTCAGATATCTGTAAAGCAATGCAAAATCGTTTCTGTCGGGCATTAAATCCGAAAGCTGTGAACGGTCAAGCTGTTTCCCTCTGCAAAAATCCTCATAGTTTGTACGACTGTCAAGGAGCTTTTCGGTATCGCAGTCTGATGATTTTATATCTTTGACAATTACGGAAACAGACACATTTCCGTTGAACTCATTGCGGTCAAGATTTACTGCAAGATCAAGTGTTTCACCGATTTTATACGGAAATTCTTCGGTTGATGTAAAGAATTTCATCGCAGTAATCTGTATGTTATTGCGGGACAGAGCAAGTCTTAAATGCCTGTTCGCCGAAAGCGGAGTAATGTTCTTCAATGTCATATTGTACAAACCGAAAACAGGCGTCGGATTGCCGGCACCGTAGGGCTGCATAAGCGACAGAGAATCAATCAAATCAAGGTTTATGTATGCCGGATTGAGCTTACACTCAATGTTGATTTTATCATACGGCATCTTGCCGAAATTGTCGGCAAATTCGTTTATTTTCCTGCGAAAAGCAGGGATATTCTCAGAATCAAGAGAAAGCCCGACCGCCATAGGATGACCGCCTCTGTGTGTGAGAAGATCCGAACAGGCAAAAACAGCATCACAAAGAGGAAATCCCTCAACACTTCTGCCCGAGCCCTTTGCAATATCACCGAGCTTTGAAATGACGATTGCCGGCTTGCCGTAAGCTTCTTTGACTTTGGCGGCAATAAGTCCGATTACGCCCTGATGCCAGTTTTCACCGTCAATTACTATGATTTTATCATTGACAAGCGACGGTTTTCTGCGGATTATTCCGTCAATTTTTTCAAGAATATCACGCTCAATCTCTTGCCTTTCGGAGTTGTCAACGCAGAGCTGCGATGAAATTTCAGCCGCCTCATCATAATCTTCCGTAAGAAGAAGCGACACCGATTTTTCGGACAAACCGAGTCGTCCTACTGCATTTATTCTCGGAACAATTGTAAATGACACATTTGTTGAAGATACGTTTTTTCCCGTAAGGCCGGAATTTTTGATAAGCGCCTGCAGTCCGGGACGGTCGGTATTTGTAATGCTTTCAAGTCCGTGTTTGACAAATACTCGGTTTTCATCCTTCAACTCAACAACATCACCGATTGTGCCGATGCTCAAAAGGTCGGAATAGTTGTCAAGCAAGGTGGTTGTGTCGCAGTATTCGCCTTCAAGCGCCATAATCAGCTTGAAGGCAACACCCACCCCCGAAAGATTTTTGAATCTGCTTTTACAATCCTCTCTGTGCAAGTCAACTACGGCACAAGCCTTTGGCAACTCACCTGAGGGCATATGGTGGTCTGTGACCACGGTATCAATTCCGAGTGAGCTTGCGTATGCAACCTCCTGTGCTGCCGCAATTCCGTTATCAACCGTAATTATGAGTTTTATTCCACGCTCATTGAGTTTGTCAACAGCGTTTTTGTTCATTCCGTAGCCCTCGGTTTCACGGGACGGAATATAGTACATTGCGTTTGCGTCAATTGTTTCAAGGTAAGAATATAAAAGTGCTGTTGAGGTGACACCATCGGCATCATAATCACCGTAAACACAAATCGGTTCACCGCAATCAAGCGCCTTGTTAATGCGTTCAACAGCCTTATCCATATCTTTTATTTCAAACGGATCGGCAATGAAAGAATCGTTGTAAAGAAAGCCTTCAATTTCATCTTTCGTTGTAATATTCCGTATCTGAAGCAGCATTGCAACAATTGCAGGCAGCTCATAGCGGGACTGAATCTCCCCCGCCTTAGTTTTATCAAGTTTTGCAACCGACCACAGCTTCAAAATGCCGCTCCCTTTCGTTTATATAGTTGATTTATATTAGTTATTATACTTTTCAAGCATTGATTCTGCGTGTTTAAGTGCGGCGTCGGTTATATCAACACCGCCGATTATTCGTGCAAGTTCGCCTGCTCTGCCGTTATGGTCAAGGAGGGTTACATTTGTAAATGTTCTTCCTTTTTCAACCTGTTTGCGGATAAGATAGTGATAATCCGCAAGAGCTGCGATTTGTGCCTGATGTGTCACGCAGAGAACCTGACTGCTTTTGCTGACTTCACGCAGTTTTAAGCCGACCTTTTCTGCCGCTGAACCCGAAATACCTGTGTCAACCTCATCAAAAATGAGGGTATCAACCGTATCCGTGCTTGCGAGAACTGTTTTGATTGCAAGCATCATTCTTGAAAGCTCACCGCCCGATGCGATTTTTGCAACAGGGCGAGGTGTTTCACCCGGGTTTGCGGAGATGAGCAGTTCCATTTTATCCGTACCCTTTGAATTTGGTTCGCACTTTTCAAAGTACGGAACAAGCTCAACATTCGGCATATTCAAAAATGCCATTTCGGATTTTACTTTTGTTGCAAAGGTTTTTGCGGCTTTTCTGCGGAGAGTACCGAGTTTTTCGGCAGCCGCAAGCATTTTTTCTTCGCTTTCTCTGCATTTTTCCGCAAGCTCGTCACGGTTGCGGTCATAGTTCATAAGTTCGTCAAGTCTTGCCTGATATTTTTCGGCAAGATCCGAAAACTCGTCTGACGGACAATTATATTTTCTTGTAAGACGATTGATAAGGTCAAGCCTTTCTTCAACTTCTTCAAGCCTTTGCGGATCGGATTCAAGTGAATCAATGGCGTCGGAAATGCTGTCGCAACAATCCTTTAAATTGTAATATGCATCTGTAAGCGTATTTGCAATTTCTTCATATTCAGCATTATATGATGACGCTTTTTGAAGGGCAGTTGATGCAGAATCGACCGATTCAAGACCGCCGCCATAGTTTTCGTCACCGTCAAGAGCCATTTTAGCATCATTGAGCAGAGAAAAGATTTTCTCAAAGCTCATAAGCGCTGTTCTTTCGCTCTCAAGCTCCTGTTCTTCTCCCTGCTTAACATCGGATTCTGTGAGTTCATTCACCTGATATGAAAGCAAATCAATTTCTTTCAATCTTTCACTTTCGTCCGAATCGGCTGAATTTAATTTCTTTTTGAGAATTTTATATTCATCATAACATTTTTTATAATCAGCCAAAAGCTTTTCGCAACCGCCGAAACGGTCAATATAATCAATATGAGTTTCAGGAGAGAAAAGTTCGTAGCTTTCGTGCTGACCGTGAATGTTTATAAGGTGCTTTGAAAGTTCTTTGAGCATTGAAACCGTTGCAGGCTTGCCGTTGATTTTACAACTGCTCTTGCCGTTTCTGTTGAGAGTTCTCTGCAAAATGAGCATTCCCTCGTCATCGGAAAAGCCGAGTTCATCAAGCTTTTCAACAATGCTTTGGTTAATATCGTCAAATTGAGCGCTTACAAAGGCTGAATCAGCCTCGGTGCGAATAATTTCCTTTGATGTCCGCTGTCCCATAATTGCATTGATTGCGTCAATTATTATACTTTTACCTGCACCTGTTTCACCTGTGAGGACATTAAGACCGTTTTCAAAATCTATTGAGGTTTTTTCAATCACGGCAATGTTTTCTATATATAAAGTTCTGAGCATTTCAATCAGTCCTGTCAAATAAGCTTTTTGAGTTCTTCGGTAAGCGACACCGCAAGATCGGCTGTTCGGCAGGCAATGAAGATTGTATCGTCACCTGCAATTGTTCCGACAACAGACGGATAGTCGGCTGAATCGAGTGCAGCACAAACTGCCTGTGCCATACCGCTGAGGGTTTTTATTACAACAAGATTCTGTGCTACATCTATTGAATTTACCGAAGTGCTGAAAAGATTTGAAAAATTGGTACGGATATCGGTTGAACTGCGAGATGCAGAAACATAGCGATATTTTCCGTCACTTCCGAGAGTTTTAACAAGGCGTAAATCCTTGATATCTCTTGAAATTGTAGCCTGCGTTGCCTTGAAACCTTCCTCACGAAGTCGGGTAAGCAATTCGTCCTGTGTTTCAATGGGATGTTCGGCTATAATATCAAGAATTCGTGCGTGTCGCCCTGTTTTCATCAAAAATCCCTCTCTTTCAGTTTTTCATTGAGCAGTTTATAAAAATTGCGGTTGTGGAGTAACGCAAGTTTAAGCTTTAAATCGGATTTGCGGATTACAACCCTGTCGGTTGCAAGAACAGGAACATTTTTTTCACCGTCAATTGTCAGCACACAACAGCATTCTTCGGGGATTTTCACATGAACCGAAAGCTCCGATTCTCCGCTGAAAAGTACTGAACGGGAAAATAATGAATGCGGACAAACGGGAGTCATAAGAATACATTCCATTTTCGGTGCGAGGATAGGTCCGCCTGCCGACAATGAATAAGCGGTTGAGCCTGTCGGAGTTGAAAAAAGCAAACCGTCCGCTCTGTATTTTGAAATTTCGTCACCGTCAAGTGTCAGGTGCAAATCAATTGTTTTTGAAAGCTGACCTCTTGCGACAACGGCATCGTTCACTGCAAGATAGTGCTTTGAGCCGTCCTCTTTTATGACCTCAACATCAAGCAAAATTCTCTCCTCTGTTGTGTAATCACCCGTAATAAGCCGTTCAAGCTGTTCATATTCGTGCGGTTCAACATCTGCGGCAAAACCGAGTCTGCCGACATTCACACCAATAAGCTGTTTATCTGCTTTTGCGGCATATTTTGCGGCATGGATAATCGTTCCGTCACCGCCTACTGTAATTGCCATATCGCAGTATTCAAAAAGCTCCGTAATATTTTTTGAATAATGAATGTGGATTCCCTTAAAATACTGACTGCATTCCTCAATCATAGCAATTTCTGCATTTTTATCAAGAAGAAAAAGAGAAATCTTTTTTGCATATTTAATTGCCCGTTCTTTTGAAAGATTGACCACTAATGCAAATTTCATAAAAGCACCTGCTCATTTTTTGTCAAGAGCGGCATGTGAATTTTCAACAAGCTGCTCGGGTGTTACATCTGTGTATGACTTTGGATCATAACTCTTGCGAAGATGGATAAGGTATTCTATATTGCCTTCGGGACCTTTGATTGGCGAATAGTCGAGATTAAGCACATCAAAGCCGTTTTCAAGGCAAAAATCAAATATTTTTCTGACAACCTCAACATGAACGGCAGGATCACGAACTACGCCCTTTTTGCCCACCTTTTCCCTGCCTGCCTCAAACTGCGGTTTGATTAGGCAGACAGCCTGTGCGTTTTCGCTCATAAGCTGTCTTGCAACAGGCAGAATCAGCTTTAATGAAATGAACGAAACATCAACCGAGAAAAAATCAATTTCATCGGGAACCTGCTCCCTTGTAACCTTTCTCATATTGGTGCGTTCAAGATTGACAACACGGGGATCGTTGCGAAGCTTCCAAGCAAGCTGACCGTAACCGACATCAATTGAATACACCTTTTTTGCACCGTTTTGTAGCATACAGTCGGTAAAGCCGCCCGTTGACGCACCGATATCCATTGTTATCTTATCTTTTAAATCAAAGTCAAAATTGTCTATGGCCTTTTCAAGCTTTAAACCGCCACGGCTGACATATTTCTGTGTGTTGCCCCTTACTTCAATTTTAACATTTTCATCATAAGAAGTTCCGCACTTGTCGGCTTTCTGATTGTCAACATAAACCTGTCCCGACATTATAATCGCCTTAGCCTTTTCACGGCTGTCGGTAAAGCCCTTTTCATATACAAGAATATCAAGTCTTTTTTTCATTCTAATTCTTTTCCTTTAAATTTTTGGTAATGGTGTTCACCATTCCGTCATCATCGAGTTTCAGTTCATGAAGAGCCTCGCTGACAGACATCTGCTTGACAAATTTGTCATCAATAGCCTTTATATGATAATCTCCGCAGAACTGTGTGCAACAGAGTAAATCGGAGAAATTTCTCGCAATACCGCCGTTTTTGATGCCCTCTTCAAAAAACCACACATTATCGAAATCTGCCGCAAAATCAACGGCATTTTCGTCAATCGGTTTAATTCTGCAAAGTTTTAATATGCAAATCTCAACGCCCTGTTTTGCAAGGGTTTCCTTGGCTTTGCAGGCATAAGAGAAAAGTCTGCCGTAGGTTATGAGAAGATTTTTACAATTCGGATTTCCGTAAACATCGTATGAAAGATCTTCTTCACCGAAATCATCGGGTTTGTAAAGCTCTCCGCCACGGGGATAACGCACAACAGCGAGGCTGTCGCAAATGTAAATTGCGGTTGAAAGAGATTTTCTCATACCGTCAAAATATGCCGGAGAAAAAATTGTTGTGTTCGGAATGGTGTTGAGTATCGAAACATCAAACACACCCTGATGAGTTTCACCGTCATCACCAACAATTCCTGCACGGTCAACCCCAATTACGAGGTGAAGCTTTCCGAGAGCCGCATCATGCAAAAGCTGGTCATAGGCTCTCTGGAGAAATGTTGAATACACGGCAAAAACAGGTCGCATACCCTTTGCGGCAAGTCCGCATCCAAAAGTTACTGCGTGTTCTTCAGCAATACCGACATCAAAAAATCTTTCCTTAAAAAGCCTTGAAAATTCGGTAAGTCCCGTTCCTCCCGACATTGCGGCTGTAATTGCGCAAATCTTTTTATCATTCTCGGCAAATTCGCACATAGTCTTTCCGAACTCAGCCGAAAATCCCTTGTGACTTGAAAGCGGTTCGCCCGAATCAATATCAAACCTGCCTATTCCGTGAAATCCGCCCGGATTGTCCTCGGCAGGCTGATAGCCTTTGCCTTTTTTGGTAACAACATGAACAAGAACGGGAGAATTCACCTTTTTTGCACACTCAAACGCATTTTCAAGCTCATCAATGTTGTGTCCGTCAATAGGTCCGAGATAGGTAAAACCGAAGCAGTCAAAAAGAGTGTTTTTGTACACAAGATTTTTAAGTTTAGACTTTCCTCCCTGAAGAAATCTTTTCAGAGGTTTTCCGATAAGCGGAATGTGTAAAAGAATTTTTTCCGTAATTTTCTTGACTCGCATATACCACGGCTGAATTCTTACCGTTGTAAGGTAGCGTGACAATGCGCCTACATTCGGTGAAATGGACATTTTGTTATCATTGAGAACAACAATAAAGTTCTTGTTGAATCTGCCTGAGTTGTTCATTCCCTCAAAAGCAAGTCCACCCGTAAATGAACCGTCACCAATCACGGCAACGGTGTAGCTTTGGTCGCCCATAAGGTGTTTTGCTCTTGCAATTCCGTATGCGGCTGATATTGATGTACTGCTGTGACCTGTGTTAAAATCGTCGTATTTGCTCTCGGCACGCTTCGGAAAGCCTGAAATTCCGCCTTTTTTGCGGATTGTGTCAAACTGCTCGTAGCGTCCCGTCAGCAGCTTGTGGGTATATGCCTGATGTCCGACATCCCATACAATGCTGTCTTTCGGCAGATTAAAGCTACGCTCAAGAGCAACGGTAAGTTCAACAACACCGAGGTTCGGTGAAAGATGTCCGCCGTTTACAGACACGGTTTCAACGAGCTTTTCCCTTATTTCGGTACACAGCTTTTCAAGCTGTTCGTCATTAAGCTTTTTGACATCATGCGGTGATTTAATTTTAGAAAGCAGTTCATACTCACCCATAATTTATTTCCTATCCGTATAATTAATATTTGCAAAAAATTATTTATTTCTCTTTGCAAGCTTGTAAGCAAATTCTTCAAGTTCTTTTGTATCACCGTCAAAGCCATGAAGTGCGTTGACAGCTTTTTCGGTAAGTTCATCAACAAGCTCACGGCACTTTTCAATTCCGAGAAGTGAAACATAGGTTGATTTGCTGTTTTCTGCGTCACTGCCTACAGGCTTGCCGAGTTCCTCATCGGAGGAGGTTACATCGAGAATATCGTCCTGAATTTGAAACGCAATACCGATGCATTCGCCGAATTCAGAGGCGGCTTTAATTTGCTTATCGTTTGCACCTGCGCTTATACAGCCCAGTTCACAAGCCGCTTTGATAAGACAGGCTGTTTTTTTGTAGTCCATTTCACGAAGGACTTCAATCGGAGCGTTTGTGTTTTCGCTCATAAGGTCAATCACCTGACCGCCTATCATTCCTGTCGCACCTGCGTATTTTGAAAGTACGGAAACACCTCTGCAACACGCAGAAGTTCCGCAGATTTTTACTGTCTTTTCGTTTGTAAGGGTTTCGAAGGCAAGCGTCAGAAGGGCGTCGCCTGCAAGCAATGCGATATCTTCGCCGAATACCTTGTGGTTTGACGGCTTGCCTCTTCTGAGGTCATCGTTGTCCATACACGGCAAATCATCGTGAATGAGAGAATATGTGTGAATCATTTCAATTGCACAGGCAAATGCCGTTGCAGACTCTTCACTTCCGCCGCAAAGGCTGTTAAACGAGAACACAAGATACGGACGGACACGCTTTCCGCCTGCCTCAAGGCTGTAAGCCATTGCGTCAATCAGCTTTTTTTCACGGCAATCCGTACTCGGCAGACAGCTCTTTAAAGCGTTTTCAATATTTTTTGCATAATCTTTAGTCATTGTCATCACCCTTTGAAAGCTTTGAAATTCTCTCGTTTATATCAATAATTTTACCCTTGCATTGTTCAAGCTGTTTCATACAATAAGCAAGGAGTTCACACGCTTTTGCGTACTCCTCCATTGTCTGTTCGAGAGTAAGTTCACCGCTCTCCATTTTTGAAACCGTTTTTTCAAGCAGTTCGTTTGCCTGCTCAAAAGTCAAATTTTTATTTTCCATTGGTTTTTACCTCTGTACCTGCATATTCAAGCAGTCTTTGCATACGGTGATTTGCACCGCTTCGGCTGATTGGGGTTGAAAGATTCTGTCCCAAATCACGAAGTGACATATCGGGATTTTCAAGCCTTAAATATGCGATTTCACGCAAGTCCTCGGGCAAAGAATCGATTCCGACTGTCTTTTTTATATGTTCGATTGCACTGAGCTGTTTTGCAGACGCTGTTGCGATTTTTCCGATATTCGCAACCTCGCCGTTAATTCTGCGGTTCACATTGTTGCGAACCTGCTTTATTGCCTTTGTACCCATAATTTCCATTGATCTTATCGGTGAGCCTATGTAGGTAAGCAAGTCACAAATCTGCTCGCTCTCCTTAAAATAGACAATGTAACTGCCGCTGCGGACAACCGTTTTTGGAATAAGGGTACATTCGGTTATTTCGGAAAGAATCTTGCACAAATCCTGAGAAAGATTTTTGTGCGGAACACAGAATTCAAGATGATAGCTTTTCATGGGATCGGATACCGAACCGCAGCTAAGAAAAACTCCGCGCAAAAACGCTTGCGAAAGTTCTTCGCTTGAAAGATTTGCCCTGTTGACACGCAAAGTAATCTGACCGTCCGTATGACCGAAATCTTCAAAAATACGCTTGCAATCGTTTCCGTCAACCACAATTATTTTGTAAAGATGACTATCGCTTGATTTTGTTCGCAAAGCCGATTGTTTTTCAATTATCGGCATATATAAATTCTGCAAAAGAAATATAAGACGATTTCCCGCATAATTGCTTTCTGTTGTGAAGGTTATTTTGTTCGGAGAAAAATTTCTGCTGAATAAAAGCATTCCGTAAAGCTCCGCTTTGAGAGCCTCACGGTCAAACTGTTCAACCGAACAAATTTCTTTTTTTACATCCGAGGAAAATGACATCTCTGCACCTTACCTGTCAATATCTCTGTGCTGAATAACACACCTATAGCCTTTTTCACGAAAGTGGTCGTTCAGCTGCATTGCGATTGTAACACTTCTGTGCTTGCCGCCCGTACAACCTATGCCGACAACAAGCTCGCTTTTGCCCTCTTTGAGATAGAGCGGTACGGAAAAATCGAGCATACTCAAAAGTCGCTTTAAAAATTCGGTTGTTTCTTCACTTTCAAGAACATAGTCACGCACATCTTTGTCAAGTCCTGTAAGATGTTTGAGTTCGGGAATGTAAAAAGGATTAGGCAGACAACGCACATCCATAATGAGATCTGCCTCAAGCGGAATTCCGTATTTGAAACCGAACGACATAAATGTCAGCGTAATGCTTTGTGAAGTGTCTTCCATGAACATTGACATAATTCGCTCTCGGAGCTGTTTGTTTGACATATATGTAGTGTCAATGTTATAATCGGCTGTTCTTTTAATAGGCAAAAGAAGCTCCCTTTCAAGCTCAACGGCAGACAGTACCGAACCGTCCTTGAGTTTATCCGAAAGAGGATGTCTTCTTCTTGTTTCCTTATAACGAACAACGAGCCTGTCCGTCATTGCGTCAAAGAACAATACCTTTACATTTTCGTAATGCATTTTGAAGTGTTCAATCTGAGAACACATTTCCTCAAATTTTTCATTTCCTCTTACATCGACAACAACCGCAACCCTCTTCATTGAATCATCTTCAGATTTGAGGCAAAGCCGATAAAGTGTTGACAACAGACTTGACGGAAGATTGTCAACACAATAATAACCGATGTCTTCAAGCACATGAAGAGCGCCTGTTTTGCCTGCACCCGACATTCCCGTAATGATTACAAATTCCATAAAATTACACCTTTTTTGCTTTATAGAAAAATAAGTTCACATTCAAGCTTGTAGCCTGTTTCATTTTCAACAGTTTTCTGAATTTCCGACACAAGCTGTTTTACATCGTCAGCCGTAGCCTTTGATTTGTTGATAATAAATCCTGCGTGCTTTTCGCTGACCTGAGCACCGCCGACAGTTTTGCCCTTGAGTCCGCATTGCTCAATGAGCGCACCTGCAAATGCACCCTCGGGTCTTTTGAACACACTGCCTGCGCTCGGATATTCAAGCGGCTGTTTTGTTGAACGGCGATTCATATAATCGTTCATTCTGTTCTGAATTTCTTCGGGATCATCTTTTTTAAGTTTGAATACCGCACCTGTGATTATGCAACCGTTTTTGCGGTAAACGCTTGTTCTGTATCCAAACTCAAGATTCTCTGCCTCTGTTCTGCCGATATCACCGTTCTGTGTGATGTGAGAAACGCTGTATACAACATCTTTCATTTCACCGCCGTATGCACCTGCGTTCATAAACAAAGCACCGCCGACTGTTCCCGGAATTCCCCATGCAAATTCAAGTCCCGAAAGTCCGCATTTTTGGGCAAACTTACACAGACTTCCCAAAGCCGCACCTGCGCCGCAATAGATTGTTGTATCGTCAATTAATGAAATATTCCTGAAATCACCGTCAAGACGGAGAACCGTGCCGTGGATTCCCTCATCCGGAACCAGAACATTACTGCCATTGCCGAGAAGAATATACTTCTCCTTGCAGGCATCGCATTCCTTTAAAATTTTCATCAGCTGAGAAAGATTTGTCACCTTTATGTAAACATCTGCTTTTCCGCCGATTTTAAATGAAGTGTGTCTGCTCATCGGTTCAAATCGTCTTGCATCACAATCAAGCTTTTGAGCACAATTATATATAATATCGGTAGTGTCCATTCAATTACCCTCCGTTGTTAGTTTAGAATATGAAATTTCTGTTCCCTGTATTCCGTTACAAAGCGGAATTATTCCCATGTATCAACAATAACCTTTGGTGACGGCGGAAGATCCTCAACAGCCATTCCGAGATTTTTGAGAAGTTCTCTTGCTGCATTGTAGCCCATTTTCTTCTGTCTGTTATTCATGGCGGCAACCTCTATGATTACGGCAAGGTTACGGCCGGGCTTTACGGGAATTGTAAGAGTAGGCACTTCGACACCGAGAATCTTCATGTATTCGTTGTCAAGTCCCATTCTGTCATAAACCTTTGCGCTGTCCCATTGCTCAAGGTTGATTACCATATCAATCTTTTCCTGCAGCTTGATAGCGCCCATACCGAAAAGTTTTCTGGCATTGATAATTCCGATACCTCGAAGCTCAATGAAGTGACGGATATTTTCGGGCGACTGGCCATAGAGTGTAGTCTGGGCAGTTCTTCTGATTTCTACGGCATCATCGGCAACAAGACGGTGACCACGCTTAATAAGCTCAATTGCGGTTTCGCTCTTACCGACACCGCTGTCGCCCGTAAGCAGACAGCCTTCGCCGTACACTTCAACAAGAACGCCGTGACGGGTGATTCTCGGAGCAAGCTCTTTGTTAAGATATTGTACAAGTGACGCAGTGAGATCCGATGTACTCTGCGGAGTGCTGAAAATAGACACCTTGTGCAGCTTTGCACTTTCAAGAATTGCGTTTGACGGTTCAATATCACGGCAGATTATTACAGCCGGAGGACCAAAGCTGAAAATGGAGTCAATAACCATTTTCTGAGCCTCCGGACCGTATCTGCCGAGATATGAGAACTCAGTATTACCGAGAACCTGAATTCGCTTGTTGTCAAAGAATTCAAGGTAACCCGTAAGCTCAAGTCCCGGTCTGTTGATTTCAACAGTTGATATGTTAGTTTCCTTGTAATTTTCAGCGACATAAACTTCGGTGAGGTTCAATGCTTCTGCAATTTGCGACAGCGGAACAGAAAATTCAACAGACATAAATCATCGTCCTATCCAAAATATTTATTACCTTTCACAAATCAGAGCAACCGCTCTGCCGCCTAACAGGCAGATGTATGCTCTCAGGCTATATACTTATTGCTATTATACACCATAACGCAGTTTTGATAAAGTCTTTTTGTGAATTATTTTTCAATTTTTAATAAAATTTTCTCATTTTTCTGTTACTGTTTTAACAATGTCTGCTTTTAATTCTTTATCGGAACTAATATAACAAATACTCAAATAGCCGTTGTTTTTACCCTTAAAATTATTGAATATGGATAAAGATGTTACGGAAAGGTTGTTATTATTATTCTTCAACAGAACAATATGTTCTTTAACTTTTTTCAGTGCGTTTTTATCTTTTGAAAAAAGTTGCAAAGTTTTTGTATCCGAAAGGGCAGTATAGGTCAAAGGTGAAATTGCGGTTTCTTTTGAAATATAGTCAATATCGGTTTTGAGAGTTTTTTCTCCGAGATTTGAGTCGATAAGATACAATTCAAGCTTTGAAAGCGTCAGCGCAGGGATATAGGCTTTCTTTGCCGATATTACGGCTTTTTCAAGGCTGTCAGCCTCAACCGAAACACCTTGCACATCCTCGCTGTTCTCAAGCAGATAGAAATTATACACGGCTTTGCCCGATTTGTTTTCTGCAGTAATCGTCTGAACAAGCGAAGAAGTATCAATTCGGTTTGAATTTGAACAGCCGCCTAAAATCAGAACAATTGCCATAATCGGCAGTAAAAATAATTTTTTATTCATAAAGCTTTCTCCGATATACAAAAAGATAGATTATAGGAATCAGAAGTGCGGAAATAAAATTGAGTACAGTCAGAAAAATATTGTTCAGCAATAATTCTTTTACAGCATTATAACTATCTGCACAAACAAACAAAACAAACATTATAAGCGCAATTATCGAAACAAAAACAAGCGTTCTTTTTGAAGATGTATTTACAATGCAGTTTGAAACGCTAATGAGGACAGCCGTTACAAAAACGAAAATACAAGCAGTTACTGCGGCAAGGTAAAAGCTGTCAAAGCCTTTCATATCACCAAAATATGCGGTTTTTGACAATAGCTGAACAGAAAACGGTTGCTGTGCAGAATATGCACCGATAACAAAATCGGTAAAAAACAAAGTCAGCATTAATGTGCCGAATATAATAAGAGTTGTAATTACAGGTTGTTTTATCGACAGATTTTTGGTGCTTGTGGAATTGAATCCAAAAATAACAGGCAGAAACGCAAAGATTAAACAGTCTGCAACATTGCTCCGAATATTTGAAAAATCGGGTGTAACAAAGGTGCTGTTCGGTGCAAATTCAAAAGATTTTATATTTCCGAAAAATATCACGGCAAAAGCAATTATGAGAAATGCAAGCACAAAAATGCTGACTCTTGAAAGCGGATTTATCCCCTTTGACGCACCGTAAACACAAATGCAAAGTATCAGAAAGGCAATCACCTTTGTGTCAACATCGGGATTAACTCCCGAAACAAACATATCGCAGAATCTTATCAGAAAAGAAACGGTTATCACGGTGAAATACATACAATAATATGAAGAAACAAAGAAAAAGCCCGTTTGTGATGTGTTTTTTGCAAAGGCTGAAAAATCAAGTCTTGTTCTGTGCTTTATCGAATAAAAAGGAACAAAGCACAACAGCGTGAAAAATATTCCGAATCCGATTGACGCAAGACTTGAAAAAATATTGTCGCTCTGCAAAAAGCTCCGCCCCATTAACAATATCGGAAGTACAGAACATACAAACAGCGAAAGCATAAGTCTTTTTGACGGAAAAGTTACATTCGATTGCATTACATCTCCTCCGTTTCGGGGAATTTCTGAACCTTGATTGTGTGCTTTGAAAGCCTTTTCCAATCTGCTCTGACAAAGACATCACGCATACTCCGCCACGAGAACGGTGCAAGCGATGACATATACGGCACGCCGATTGATGTTTTGGAACACATATTGACTAGCACTCCGCAGGTGAGCAGAACTATTCCCCACAAGCCGAACATTCCGCCTGCGATAACGCAGAAAAATCTCAACACCATAATAGGCGGATAGAGTGCGAATGTGACATAACTGCAAATTGCCGCAGTTGCAACAACCATAAGAGTTGACGAGCTGATGATGCCTGCGCTGACGGCACTTTCACCGATTACAAGCGCTCCGACAATGCTGACAGCGTGTCCGAGCGGCTTTGGAATACGCAGTCCGGCCTCTCTCATGACTTCATAGATAAAGGTTATGAGAATAACTTCAAGTGTTACGGGTAAGGGTGTTTGTGACAAAGAATCGGATGTTTTCACGAGCAATCCGGTCGGAAAATATTCGGGATGAAACTGTGCAAAAGCCGTGTATATTCCCGGCAAAAATACGGCTATGAGGAACGAAATATACTTTAAAATCCGTATAAATGCCGCATAATACGGGCGGTTTGAATAATCATCAACGCTTTGAAATTCTTCTGCAAAAAGGTGCGGAATGATTATCACCGACGGTGTTCCGTCAATCAAAATTGCCACTCTGCCCTCCGACAGCTTTCCGCAGACCGTATCCGGCCTTTCGGAAATCCCGACACCCGAAAAAAGTGATTTTGAATTGTTGTCTTCAAGATAACTGCTTAAATATCCCGACGCAAGAATCATTTTAAGGTTGCAGTTTTCAAGCCGTTCTCTGATTGCTTTAAGAATTTGCTTTGACACGCTGTTTTGAAGATAACAAATCATCATCTGCGTGTTTGAACTGTATCCGCTTGTTATGGTTTCAAAAACGAGGTCGGGACTTTTGATTCTTCGTCTTATTAAAGTCATATTGATTCTCAGCGGTTCTGTAAAACCTTCTCTGCAGCCTCTCTGCACTACCTCACTTTCGGGTTCCGAAACACTTCTGAATGAAAAGCCCTGTGCTCCGATTGCAAGCATACGACTGCAACCGTCAACAACAAGCAGGGCAAAACCTGATGTTGAAAAGCTGATTGCCTCGTCAATTGTCGTGAACTCGACAATTTCACTTGATGTCAGCACGGTATTTTTGATAAGGTCAAAAACCTTATCGGGAGATTGGCAGTCAAAATAATAATCAAGCAGAGGATTGATTACCGACAATGCAAGCGTGTCCTTTCCGCACATTCCCTCAATTGTGATTATTGCGGATTTTATACTGCATTGTCCCTTTAGATTCATTTCACGAACCGTAAAGTCTGCCGAATTTTTGAACATTTTCTTCAGAGTTGAAATATTTTCTTTTAATGAATTATACATTTAATCACCGTCTTAATATATCTGCTTTTTATTTTGCGGTATATCGGCTCAAATTATGCAAATATTAGTAACGGTGATGTTATGTTAATTTCAATAATCAGAACAATTTTGCTCTATGCTTTTGTCATTCTGGCAGTCAGGTTAATGGGAAAGCGACAGATGAGCGATATGCAGCCGAGCGAGCTTGTAATCACAATGATAGTGTCGGATATCGCATCAATTCCTATGCAGAACACATCTCAACCGCTGTTGAGCGGAGTTATTCCCGTTGCAATTCTCGTTGCACTTGAAATTACCGCAAGCATTATTATGATGAAGTGGAGCGGTTTCAGAAGTCTTGTGTGCGGAAAACCCGTTATAGTAATTAAAGACGGAAGGATTCTGCAATCGGCTATGAAAAAGCTGCGGCTTACTACAGAAGATTTGAGTGTCAGATTAAGACAACAGGGTATTTTTTCAATCGAAGATGTTCAATACTGCATTGTTGAAACAAACGGTGAGGTGAGCGTTCTTGAAAAGCCTGAGAAGAGAAAGCCGTCTGCCGAAGATTTCGGGTTAAAAATTAAGGACAATAAAATTGAAACCGTAGTTGTCAGCAACGGAAAAATTCTTGAAAATTCGCTTAATTTATGTGAAAAAGAAAAGGGTTATGTTAAAAATATTCTGCAAAAGAAAAATATTAAGCAGAGCAATGTTTTTCTGATGACTCTTGACGCACTCGGAAATTACAACATTATAAAGAAGGAATAACAATATGAAAAGAATTTACATTGCACTTTCACTTGTTCTGGCGGCACTATGCTTTGCATCTGTTGAAACAGGATTTATTTCGGGCAAAACTGATTCATTCATTGCAAAAATTGAATGTGCCGACAGACTGATGAGCAGACTTGAATTTGAAGACGCACTCAAAATTTGTGAAGAAACAGAGAAAGAATGGTATGACAATGCCAAATTGATTGACACCATGCTCATTCACGATTATGTTGACAATATCGGATTAAGCATTTCGAGAATGACCGCATTTGCACAAAAACAGAACCGTGATATGTACTTTGCCGAAAGCGTTCAAGCAAAAAAAGAACTCGCCTCCATTAAAGAAAGCGAGTTTCCGTTAGTTGAAAATATTTTGTAATTCTTACACAGAATTATTCTTTTTAATTTTGGAATTGATAAATTCGATCAGTCGGAATATGAGGAAAACGGCGGCATTGACTATTACAACGCTTGCACCTGTCGGGGTATCGCATGAATATGACACGCACATACCGACAAAGAAACAACAGAGTGAAAGCACACCAGAACAGAGAATTACAGACTTGAATTTTTTGCAAACTCTCATGGAAGAAAGTGCAGGGAAAATTATCAGTGCGGAAATTAGCAGAGTTCCCATAATTCTCATACCGATTACAATTGTGAGAGCCGTAAGGAGTGCAATTACCGTGTTATAAACGCCTGTTTTAAGACCGGTTGCCCTTGAAAATGTTTCGTCAAAGGTTACGGCAAAAATCTTGTTGTAGAACAAGATGAATATTACGATTACAACAAGTGCAAGAATTCCGCACATAACTGCGTCGGCTGTTGTAGTGGCAAGAATACTGCCGAAAAGGTATGAGTTGAGGTCGGTATTTACGCCCGATACACTGACAAATACAACACCTATTGCAAGTGCCGTACTTGAAATTATTGCGATTGCCGCATCACCGTTGATTTTACTGTTCTCGGAAAGTCTTAAAAGCAGGAATGCCGCAATAATGATTACAGGAACAGCAACTTCAAGCGGTGCAAGATTTAGTGCCGCCGCAACTGCAAGCGCACCGAAGCCCACATGAGACAATCCGTCACCGATCATTGAATACCGTTTGAGAACGAGCGTAACACCGAGCAGTGCCGCACACAAAGAAACAAGCGTGCCGACAATGAATGCCCTGACTATAAAATTGTATGAAAACATTTCAAAAATCATATCAAACATTTTTAGCACCTCCTTGAACTCTGTGCTGACATTCATCACACGGGCAATCGCTGAGAATAAAGCGTTTGCCGGCATCCGAATGCAGATACTGATGTGCCGTACCGTAGAAATACCAATTCTTTGCAAGGTGCAGAATTTTTGAGGCATTGCTCACGGCTGAATTCACATCGTGAGAAACCATAATAATCGTGATTCCGCTTTCATTCAACTTTTTGATGAGAGCGTACATATCAGCCATTGCCATCGGATCAAGTCCCGTTACAGGCTCGTCAAGAATAATCAGTTTGTGAGTTGCACACAATGCACGGGCGAGCATGACACGCTGCCGCTGACCGCCCGAAAGCTCTCTGAAACATTTTTTGCGTAAATCATAAATGCCCGTGAGCTTCATATTCTCGGTGGCAGTTTTTTTCTGCTCCTTTGAATAGAAAAAGGTGTGTTTTTTATTAAGACAGCCCGAAAGCACCACCTCTTGCACCGACGCAGGAAAGTCACGCTGAATATCGCTTGACTGCGGAAGGTAGCCGATTTCATTCTGTTTTAGTCCGTCACTATAGGTAATCGAACCGCTCAATGGCTTTAAAAGTCCGAGAAGTGCTTTCATGAGAGTAGTTTTGCCCGAACCGTTTTCACCGACTATGCAGATATAATCCTTTTCTTTTATATCAACCGAAATATCATTGACAACGGTTTTGCCTTCATAACCGAGCGAGGCATTTTCAATTTTAATAAGCGACATCAGTATAACGCCTCCTTCAATGCTTCAAGATTTTGTTCCATAACAGAAATATAAGTTGCGCCGTTTTCAAAATCATCCTTTGTGACATTGTGACATGAAGAAAACTGCATCGTCTTTGCAGAAGAATCTTCAGAGATAATCCGAGCAATTTTGCCGCTTGAAAGCTCAAGATAGAATACAACGGGTATATTGTGTTCTCTTGTAAAATCAATAAGATGAGAAACAACGGCTGTACTCGGTTCGGTTTCATGACTGCAACCCGGGAATGCACATTCATATCCAAGGTTGTAGTCGCTTACAAAATACAGAAACGGAAATCTGTCGCCGAAAACAAGCGTATCACGCTTTTTGTTATTTGCAACTTCGGTAAATTTCTTATCAAGGCTGTCAAGCTGTGAAATGTAATTTGTTTTTCTGTCATTGTAATATTTAGAATTTTTACTGTCAACTGACATCAACTCATCTGCGATTGAGGCAGACATACGCTCCGCATTTCTGATTGAAGTCCAGACATGCTCGTCATACTCCTCCCCTTCTTCGTGATCGTGACCTTCGTCATCATCATCCATATCTTCATGACTGTCGTGTTCATGGTCATGATCCATAGACTGTTCATGTCTGAGAGGAACATACTCCATCATCTTCATCACTTTTACATCTTTGTTTTCAATTGACGAAAGAACTCCGTCAACCCATTCGTCGCTTTCACCGCCGTTGCAGATAAAAATATCGCAATTTTCAATTGCTGTAATATCTGACGGTTTGGGTTCATAACTGTGCGGATCGCTTCCGGGCGAAAGCAACAGGCGAATATCAACTTTATCGCCTGCAAGCTGTCTTACAAAATCATAGTAAGGAAAAATCGTTGTTACAACGCTGATTTTACCGTCAGACTTCCTGACATCTTCAGTTCTGTCACAAGCGGAAATTAATAACAAGCCGCAAATTATCACGGCAGAAAGAAAAATTGAAACAAGTTTTTTCATATATCACTCCAAATAACGCTTAAAAAGTCTTAATACACAAAAGGGATTGCATAAAACATCTTTATGCAACCCCTTTATAATTATTTGCAGAATCGGATAAATTTATCCGAAAGCTGTTTTATGCAGCTTTGGCGGCAAGCTTCTTTGCCTTTTTATGACGCTGCCACATAACCCAAAGCGGACCTGCGATACAGATTGAAGAATAACAACCTGATATGATACCGATAATCATCGGAAGAGCAAAGCCCTGAACAGATGTGATATTGAACGCACAGGCAACAACATAAACAACAAGAATAGCCGAAAGTGTTGTTACAGAAGTCATAATTGTTCTCTTAATACACTTTGTACAGCTGAGGTTGAATATCTTGCCAACATCTGTTTTGCTTCCGACAAGCTTCTTTTCCTCACGAACACGGTCATAGATAACAATTGTATCGTTAAGCGAATAACCGAGAATCATAAGAACAACTGCGATGAAGCTTGCGTCAATCGGCATCTGGAAGATTACATACATAAAGTAAATCATTGCAACATCGTGGAAGAGGGCTACGAGAGCCATAACACCTGCCGAAAGACCGCCGATTTTCTTAAATCTGATTGTTACATAAAGAACCATAAGCACGGCTGCAATTGCAACAGCAGTAAGACACTTGAGAAGGAAGCTGAAACCCATTGAAGCATCAACTGAATTTGATTCAAGACATTTGAAGTTATTGTCCGGATACTTCTTCTGAAGGTCTGATTCAAGGTTCTTCTGAATATCGGTTTTGATTGAATCGTTACCCGAGAACTGAACTGTTACCGTTGTGCCGCTGTCACCCATAAGATCCTGAGCATATGTAGTAGTGATTCTGTCCTCTGTTGTTTCAACCTGAATAAAATCAGTAAGTTCAGACTGATTGATTTCACCGCTGTAGCTGAATTTAAGAGTTGCACCGCCAGAGAACTGAATGTCAAGCTGTGTACCGAAAATAAAGTTACATACGATACCGATAATAATAATTGCAAGAGAAATTCCGAAGAAAATCTTTTTGTGACCTACAAAGTCAATAATCTTGTGGCCTCTGTTATACTTTTCGGCAAATTCCTCATCTGTAAGGGGGGCATTTGAAACTGCCTTTGTCTGAGTTTTATCAGTCATTCTTAGCACCTCCAAACAACCATTTTTTACGCAGGAACTTAAAGCCTGCAACACTTCTGAGCATAATTCTTGTACAGAATACACCCATGATAAAGTTAGCGATTACGCCTACAAGAAGTGTGTAACCGAATGAGTAGATAGTACCTGTTGTAGACTCACCGAAGATGATTGAGAGAATATTTGCAGGACCAAATACAAGCATAAGGATAATTGATACGATAATAACGGTCATATTACCGTCAACGATAGCGGAAAGTGAATTCTTTGTACCCCTTTCAAGAGCACCGTCAAGAGTTCTTCCTGCCTTAAGTTCTTCCTTGATACGCTCGGCAGTAATAACATTACAGTCAACGCCCATACCGATTGAAAGGATAAGACCCGCAATACCTGGGAGCGTCATTGTGAATGAAGAGAATACAGGGAAGTAACCCGAAACTGCGGCAATTGCAAGACCCATCTGACCGAGAAGTGAGATAACTGCAACAAAACCCGGCAAACGGTAGAAAAGAATCATAATGATTGCAATAATGATAAATGCGATAACACCTGCATATGCCATTGCAACAAGTGAGTTCTCACCGAGGGTTGCGCTGATTGTGCCGTAGTTTGATGTTTCAAGCTGGAACGGAAGAGCACCTGCATTAATTTTTGATGCAAGGTCCTGAGCCTCTTTAGCTGTAAAGTCACCTGAAATAACAGCGTTGCCGTCTGTAATCTCTGCATTTACGGTCGGATACGAAAGCATAATATCGTCCATCCAGATTGATACTGTCTGGTTGAGATATTCTTTGGTGATGTTACCGAAAAGCTCTTTACCGTTCTTGTCACCGTCACTCTTGAGCTTGAGCTGTACAACATATGAATTCTTACCGGTTGACTGATCTGTTGTCATACCTGCTGTTGCACTTTCAACATAAGAACCGTCCATAAGGATTGTCTTAGCTGTGTCGCCCGTAGGAGTTTTGTAAACATACTCGCCGTTTGAATCAACATCTGTTGTTGAATATTCCTTTCCGGGACGGAAAGTAAGCTGTGCTGTTGAAGAAATCTCTTCGATTGCCTCAATTGCGTTCTGGTTGGAATCTTCCTTCCATGGGAAACGAACAATGATTCTGTCGCTTTTTGCATCCGCATAAAGCTCATAATCTGTGATACCCTGAGATACCATTCTTAATTCAATGATTGACTTTGCAGACTCAAGCTGCTCGTCAGTTGCGTCAACATCTCCTGCCGGTTTGAATGTTGCTTCAACACCGCCACGGATGTCAATTCCCCATCGTATATCGCTGATGCCTTTTAATACTGTTGTTTTGTTATCGCCTGTGTAGTAGGAAATACCAAAAATCGCAGTAAACGAAAAGGCAAGTATCAGCAAAGCTACGACAAAGAATACAGGCTTTGGAACTCTTTTCATGCCTTTGAAACCTCCGTTAAATAATTGGCTGTGATTTTATTTTGCTCAAAAGTCAAAATAACTCTGTCACGAACATCCAATCACAGACCGTAACAGAGTTATTATAGAATTTTTTTAGTAAAATGTCAATGGATACGGAAATATTTAATAAAAAAAGAATTGAATTTATCAAAAAATACATTCTAATGTCATAAACTGCATACAAAATTCTTCCAAAATCCAACCGACAAACCAAATTTTCAAATGATGATTACTTGTTCAGAATCTTTTCGCAAGCTGCAAGCCTTGCACAGATACAAAAAACATCCATAGCAACTTCAAGCTCGTGGTTCGGAGGGAAGGTCGGTGCAATTCTGATGTTGGAATCCTTTGGATCAATTCCGAGCGGATATGTTGCACCTGCACCTGTAAGAACAACTCCTGCCTCCTTACAGAGAGCGACTGTTCTCTTTGCCGTGCCTTCAAAAACATCAACGCTTACAAAGTAACCGCCGTGCGGCTTTTTCCATGATGCGATATCAGCAGGCGCAAGTTCTTTGTCGAGAGTATCAAGAACAATCTCGAATTTTGGTTTAAGGACAGACTTGTGCTTTTCCATATGTTTAAGCACGCCGTCATAGTCCTTGAAGAATCTTACATGACGGAGCATATTAAGCTTATCATAGCTGATGATTTCGTAGTTATATTTTTCACGGAGAACCTTAAGGTTGTTCTCAGATGCAGCCATTGCGGCTACGCCTGCACCGGGGAAAGTAATCTTTGATGTTGAGCAGAAAAGAATCGGGAGGTCTTCATTACCTGTCTTTTTGCATTCATCCATAATGTTGAGCAAAACATCAGGTGTGTCGCTGATTTCATGGATGCAGTAAGCATTATCCCACATAATTCTGAAATCCTTAGCGGCAGGCTTTAAAGCGGCAAAACGCTTAACAACCTCATCGCTGTATGTGATGCCGGCAGGGTTTGAATATTTCGGAACGCACCAAATACCCTTGATTGAGTCATCCTCAGAAACGAGTCTTTCAACCATATCCATATCGGGACCGTTGTCGTCCATCGGAATCGGAATAAGCTCAAAGCCGTAATACTGAGTAATGCCGAAATGACGGTCATAACCCGGTACCGGACAGAGGAATTTTCTGTTCTTTACTTCATACCATGGTTTGCATCCCTCAACAGCGGGAGCTGTCATAAAGCATGAAATTGTATCAAACATCATATTAAGGCTTGAAGAACCGCCTACAATAACATTCTCTGCATCTACACCGAGAATATCCGCAAAAAGCTTTCTGCACTCTGTAATACCGTTGAGAAGTCCGTAGTTGCGACAATCCATCTTATCCTCACCGATAAAATCGGATTTGCTGTTGATTGTATCGAGCATAGGTAAGGAAAAATCAAGCTGTTCTTTGCTGGGCTTACCTCTTGCCATATTGAGGTTAAGACCCATACCTTTAATCTCCTCAAATCTCTTTACGAGATTGCCATACTCTTTTTCAAGTTCCTGCTTACTCAGTTCAAGATAACCCATTTTGAATAACTCCTTAAAATATTATTGCAAATGCAATTTAAATTTCTAATATATTTTACTCTATTCGCTCAAGAAATGCAAGATGTTTTTTGCAATCTTGCATTTTTATTTTCACAAAAAAGAACAGACCTGCAACAGTCATTTTTGGTGAAAGTTTGCAAGTCTGTGATTTTGTGTTATTTTTATCGAGAATGTGTAGTTTTGTGCCAAAGCACAAAATTGGGATTAATAATACTGGTAGTAGTAATAACCTTTCTTTCTTCTCTTTGAATCATAAGTACAACCTACCTCAATCAGACCGAGTACGGTTGAATCGGCAAGCTTTACGCTGTCAAGAAGGTGCTGAAGGTCGCCGTGAGTTGTTGAGCGTTCACGAACAACTACAACAAAGCCGGCAATCATATCCTTGAGAAGCAGAGCGTCGGCAACCACACCGATAGGAGGCGTATCAAAAATTACATAATCATAATCTCTGACAAACTGCTCATAAAGTTCCTGAAATCTGGTACTGCACATAAGCTCAGAGGGGTTTGGCGCAACCGTACCTGCCGGAAGAATGTCAAGATTCGGAAGAACATCATGCTTAACAGCCTCGTCAATTTCAACCATTTTACCGATTACATTGGTAAGTCCCTTTTTATTGTCAAGCTTAAAAATGTTGTGAACATTAGGACGGCGAAGGTCGCAGTCGATAAGGAGAACTCTTTTTTCCATTTTTGAAAAGGAAATTGCAAGATTTGCGGAAACGGTGCTCTTGCCCTCACCCTTTGAGTAACTGGTTACGGCAAAGCATTTTTTTCTTTTGCGGAAAGCGAGAACATAATATTAGTTCTTGCAGCCTTATACGACTCAACAATTGCAAACTTGCTCTTATCGGAAAGAGAAAAATTCTGTCCGTTATTTTTTTTATCGTCTTTCTTTTTAAATAATTTAAAATCAGAAGCCATAGTTCCTCCTTAACCCTGGTTCTCAAAGTCGGGAATTTCGGCAAATATAGGAATACCGTAGATATCCTGAATATCGTCCTCAGACTTGATTGTTGTGTCGATAAGTTCAATAAGAATAGAAATAAGGCAGGAAGCAATTAATCCGATTGCCGCGCCTATAAGCATATTCTTTGTGTTACTCGGTGCATACGGAGCCGAAGGAACCTTCGCCTGACGAAGTGTTCCGATCTGACCGTAGCTGAATTTTGAATTATAAACCTCAGCCGCTTTTTCGGCAAGCTGATTGGCAACATTGGCACACTTCTGTGCGTCTGTACCGTCCACTGTAATTGTGATAAAGAAAGTACCGTCGGTTACATCAACATTAACCGTGCAACCGTCATAGAGTGCTGTCATCTCATCGGAATTTTTAAAGAGTGTAACGCAGATTTCAGCAAGATTTGCAGAGGCGGAAATATCAGCAGGATATATCTTCTGGTTCTCCTCATTGGTTGTCTTTTTGGCAGTATCATCGTCAGCCTTTTTAGGTGTCGTACTCTTGGTGTCGGCATTGGCATTTGCTCGCTGTGACGAACTGTAGTTCTGTACATAAATCATGGTAGATGTGCTGTACATCGGCGCAATTACAAAGCGTGAATACATAAAGAACAGCAGTCCCATTACAACAGTAGCAAGAATAATAAACTTGATTCTGTGCAAAAGGACGCCGACAATTCGCTGAATGGTTACATTCTTTGCCATTTATATAGCCCCTTTAATTCGTATTAAGTATTAAGAAAACATACCGTAAAGCAAAAAAGGTGTTTTTACGGCACTGATTTACATATTCATATTTCATTATATCTTATGTATTCTCAGCAATAATTCTATCATAAAATATTGATTGAAATAATTTATTTAATATTATACAAATTTTTCATTGTCGGATTCTTTAACAGCAAAAATAAAGGAAGCCGTAAAGACTTCCTTTATCATAGTTTATTAAGTTACGGTTATCAGCCTACAACATTAAGAAGTACGCCGGCTGCAACTGCTGAACCGATTACACCTGCAACATTCGGGCCCATAGCGTGCATGAGGAGGAAGTTGCCGGGATTTTCAGCCTGACCAACCTTCTGAGATACACGGGCAGCCATCGGAACGGCGGATACGCCTGCTGAACCGATGAGCGGGTTAACCTTACCGCCTGTTGCCTTGTACATAATCTTACCGAAAAGTACACCGAATGCAGTACCCATACAGAACGCAAGAAGACCGAGAACGATAATCTTGATTGTGTCAAAAGTAAGGAAGTTCTGACCGGATGCGGTTGCACCTACAGTTGTACCAAGGAAGATTGTGATAATATTCATAAGCTCGTTCTGAGCTGTTTTGCTGAGTCTTTCAACAACGCCGGACTCCTTAAAGAGGTTACCGAGCATAAGCATACCAACGAGCGGAGCTGCGTCGGGAAGGAAGATTGCGATGATAATAACAACAATTACCGGGAACATAATCTTCTCAAGCTTTGAAACGGGACGAAGCTGTTCCATAACTACCGAACGCTCTTTTTTGGTTGTGAGCGCCTTCATAATAGGCGGCTGAATAATCGGAACAAGAGCCATATATGAATATGCGGCAATTGCGATTGAACCGAGAAGATGCGGAGCAAGTTTTGTTGTTACATAAATAGCCGTAGGACCGTCGGCACCGCCGATGATACCGATGGCACCAGCCTGCATCGGGTCGAAACCGATAGCAAGGGCAATCATATAGGCGCCGAAAATACCAAACTGGGCAGCTGCACCGATGAGCATCAGCTTTGGATTGGATATCAAAGCCGAGAAGTCCGTCATGGCACCGATACCCAAGAAAATGAGCGGCGGGTACCAACCGGAGGTTACTCCCTGGTACAAAATGTTGAGTACAGAACCTTCTTCATAGATGCCCACCTTGAGGCCAGCCTCCATGTTGAAGGGAATGTTGCCGATGAGGATACCGAATCCGATAGGAATCAGCAGCATCGGCTCGAATTCCTTGGCTACTGCCAGGTAAATGAAAAACAAACCTACCAGGAGCATGATGATGTGGCCTGCCGTTGCGTTAGCAAAGCCCGTATAGCCCCAGAAATCGGCCAGGTTGTTTCCTATGAATGTGATAAATTCTCCCATATTATTCGATAATTACGAGGTCAGTACCTTCGAGAACAGAGTCTCCTTTGTTAACGTTGATGGCTGCAATCTTACCGTCTTTGTCGGCGTTGATGTTGTTTTCCATCTTCATGGCTTCCAAGATAATGATGGTTTGGCCTTTCTTAACGGCATCGCCAACATTTACTTTGATGTCGAGAATAACACCTGGCAGCGGAGATTTTACGCCAGACTTGCCACCCGATACGGCTGCAGGTTTAGCGATAGGAGTAGTGGGAGCAGTAGGTGCGTCTGTGTGTACAGGGCGTACTACAGGTTTCACGGCTACAGCCTTCTTGGGGGCCTTTTCCATTTCCACGTTGTAGGGAGTACCGTTCACTTCTACGTGGGCGATGTTGTCTTCAATATCTCCAATGGTAACGTTGTATACATTACCGTTAATCTTATACTTATATTCTTTCATCGTTTGACTTTTTTAGAGGTGACTTTACTTTTTGTGCGGCGTCTCACGCAGCGTATAAATCTTGGAACTCCATGGTGAATAGCTGCGCTTTACGCGGGTGATGGTCAGTACGGTGTCTTCTACATCGTGTACATCGTTCTGCATCTCGTGCATAGCCATAGCAATGGCTGCGAAGACTTCGCCCGGAGCACGTCCCAGCTGTTTTTCCTTGGCTTCCTGTTTGTCGGTGATACCTTTTACTTTCATTGCATTGCGTGCGCTCAGGCTGACAGATGCCTTGCCGATGATGCGGAAAGCAATGTAGAGCAGGATCAGGCCGAGGAATACTACGCTCATGGCTGAAATAGCCATACCGATACCTACACTATCGTGTTGCTCAAACTTTTCCATCTTGGCATTACTGTCGATAGTTTTGTTGTTGGTACTTGGCGTTACGTATTTGTCGTCTGAGCCACCCTTTACTTCCCATTCGGCTGCTGCATCGTTTACACGGGCATAAGACTGGTCGGCTTGCAATGCTCCGGCCGGAATCACTACCTGATCCAACAGCTTGCGGCCCGAGTCATAAAGACCAATCCAGTTGCTGTTTTGAGGATCCAGTGTAAAATTAGTGTGGAATGTTCCGCGATTGGGTTTGCCGTCTGCCCAGAACAAGGCGTGCTGGCGCGGTGCGATTTTGGTCAGCACGTCGCCTTTGGGAATGAAATACACGGCCGTGTCGCCGGGCTGGCTGGAGTGCTTCAGGTAGCATCCTGCCAAGTCGGCCGAGCCGTATGACTGGTTGAATATTTCTATCCACGCGCTTTGTACGCCGTAGTCGTCCTGGAAATTGGTCTCGTTGTCTACCAGCACTTCGTTCAGTATCAACTTGCTTTCCCCTTCGACTCCGCATGAGGAGCAAATCCCCAACGTCAGCAGCAATGAAAAGAATATTCCTATGTTCACTTTTCTCATTGTAATGTTCTTTATAAGTTAGGAATTAGAGAGGAATGTTGCCGTGCTTCTTGGCCGGGTTCGTCAGCTTCTTGGTCTGCAGTTGCTGCAGGGCACGGATGATGCGGAAGCGCGTGTTGCGCGGTTCGATGACATCATCGATGTAGCCATACTTGGCTGCGTTGTACGGGTTGGCAAACAGCTTCGTGTATTCAGCTTCCTTCTCGGCCAGGAACTGAGCTGGATTTTCGTGTTCTTTAGCTTCTCTTGCATACAATACTTCTACAGCACCAGCACCACCCATTACGGCGATTTCGGCTGTCGGCCATGCGTAGTTCATATCGCCGCGCAGTTGTTTACAACTCATAACGATGTGTGAACCACCGTAGGATTTACGCAATGTGATTGTAACTTTAGGTACAGTAGCTTCGCCGTAAGCGTAAAGCAGTTTGGCTCCGTGCAGGATGACACCGTTGTATTCCTGACCAGTACCCGGCAGGAAGCCCGGTACGTCTACCAATGATACGATAGGAATATTAAAGGCGTCGCAGAAACGTACGAAACGTGCACCCTTGCGAGAGGCATTGCTATCCAATACACCGGCCAGATATTTGGGCTGGTTGGCTACGATACCTACTGACTGTCCGTTGAAGCGGGCGAAACCGATAATAATGTTCTTTGCGTAGTCTTTCTGGATTTCCAGGAATTCACCGTTGTCTACGATGGCACCAATTACTTCGTACATATCATACGGCTTGTTGGGGCTGTCGGGAATAATGTCATTCAACGAATCTTCCAAACGGTCGATGGGGTCTGTACAGTCAACGTAGGGAGCTTCTTCAAGGTTATTCTGAGGAATGTAGCTCAACAGCTTGCGAATCAAAGCCAGCGCATCTTCTTCTGTAGCGGCAGTAAAATGAGTTACACCAGACTTCGTGGAATGTACACTTGCGCCACCCAGATTTTCCTGGCTTACGTCTTCACCGGTTACGGTTTTTACAACTTTCGGTCCGGTAAGGAACATATAAGATGTACCTTCCATCATCAGTGTAAAGTCGGTCAGGGCAGGGGAGTATACTGCACCACCGGCGCAGGGACCGAAGATACCAGAAATCTGAGGAATGACACCTGATGCCAGGATGTTGCGCTGGAAAATTTCAGCATATCCTGCCAAAGCGTTGATACCTTCCTGAATACGTGCACCACCCGAATCGTTCAAACCGATAACTGGAGCGCCCATACGCATAGCTTTGTCCATGATATGGCATATCTTCAGTGACATGGTTTCAGACAATGAACCAGCTGAAACGGTGAAGTCTTGTGCAAAAATGTAGACCAGACGGCCATCGATCGTACCACATCCGGTTACGACACCATCGCCCGGGTAGTGTTTTTTCTCCATGCCGAAGTTGGTGCAGCGATGTTCAACGAACATGTCCATCTCTTCGAAACTGCCTTCGTCCAGCAGCATGGCTATACGCTCACGGGCTGTATATTTACCTTTTTCGTGTTGCTTGGCAATAGCCTTTTCGCCACCGCCCTGACGCGCTACAGCGCGACGGTCGATAAGCTCTTTGATTTTCTCTAATTGATTGCTCATCGTTATTAGAATTTTAGTAATGTATGATTTGGTTTAGTTACAAACTACCGGCTACAAGCATCCACTCAGTATAAAAACGGTCTGTCGCTTGTAGCTGGTAGCTCATTACTTCTTTATTCGGGTTTCTCGCAAAGTTCAGTCAGTACACCTAAAGTTGATTTCGGGTGTAAGAATGCAATGTTCAGTCCCTCGGCACCTTTGCGGGGGGCTTTGTCTATCAGACGGATTCCAGCTGCTTCGGCTGAAGCCAATGCGTTGGCTACGCCGTCTTCGATAGCGAAAGCCAAATGGTGCATACCGCCGTTTCCGTTATTTTTTTCGATAAATTTGGCGATAGTGCTTTCCGGAGAAGTCGGTTCCAATAGTTCAATCTTCACGTCGCCAACTTTCAAGAAGGCGGTTCTTACTTTCTGATCTTCAACAGTTTCAATGTTGTAGCACTTCAGACCTAAAACATTTTCGTAATACGGCAGGGCTTCTTCGATGCTTTTTACAGCAATGCCCAAATGCTCAATGTGTGAAATCTTCATAACTTTATTCTTTTTAATCGTAAATAGAATACGGGTTTGAATTCTCTGTTCCCGGTTTCCGAATACAGGAGTTCCAAGTTGACCGAAGAACTCAGATTCTAAAAATCCATGAAACTTGGTACAAAGTAAGTCATTTCTTGCAAAATAGAGAAATTTTTCCTCAATTAAATTAGGGTGCAGATAGAGTTTCTGAAGCCTATTCGGGTAGGCTATTTTAAAGAAAAGAGGGGAGGTAATAAATAAGTCCCGGAGATTTTTCAATCTTCAGGACTTGTAGTACACCCTCAGGGATTCGAACCCTGGACCCACTGATTA
>ENA-OOXJ01000076-OOXJ01000076.1-human-gut-metagenome-genome-assembly--contig:-NODE-76-length-86914-cov-22.264003_pt1 | contig 86914 bp, 106 predicted proteins | sample MGYA00241587_ERZ501343 | MGnify/ENA primary metagenome ERZ501343 (study PRJEB25962, sample SAMEA2042918) | human gut metagenome | biome: human gut; feature: human-associated habitat; material: faeces... | reverse complement strand
GCTTCGTCTTCATGACCGGCATCACCAAGTTCTCCCAGCTCAGCATCTTCAGCGAACTCAATAATATAGAGAACATCAGCATGCTGGAGCAGTACGCAGCCGTATGCGGCATCACCGAGGAGGAGATCCTTACCCAGATGAGTCCGGACCTGGACATTCTGGCCGGAAGGCTGGGCCTGAGCAGGGAAGACACCTTCGCCAGACTGAAAGCCAAGTACGACGGCTACCACTTCACCTGGCCCTCACCCGACATCTACAACCCGTTCAGCCTCATCAGGGCCTTCGCCAATGCAAAGCTCGACTCCTACTGGTTCGGAAGCGGAACTCCGACATATCTCATAGAGATGATACGCAAGTTCCGCATGACACCCATCCAGCTGGGAGAGACCTGCAAGGCCGGCAAGGACGAATTCGACACCCCCACAGAGAGGCTGTCCAGCATCATCCCACTGCTCTACCAGAGCGGATACTACACCATCAAAAAGGGCATTCCCGCCATCGAATCCTATACTTTGGGCATACCGAATCAGGAGGTACGCATAGGTCTGTTCCGCTCGCTGATACCGTACTACGTGACTCCTGACACCATATCGGCTTCCTCCACCCTCATAACCATGGCGGAATGCCTCATCGAAGATGACATGGACGGAGCACTGAAGGCCATGAAGACCTTCCTCGGCACCGTCCCCTACACCGACAACACCGATTACGAGGGCCACTGGCAGCAGGTACTCTACATCATCTTCTCCCTCCTCGGCTACTTCGCGGACGTGGAGGTACGCACTCCGAAAGGCAGGGTGGACATGGTCATGCGCACCGCCTCTAAACTCTACTTAGTGGAGCTGAAGCTCGACGCCGGCGCGGATGCCGCCATGCAGCAGATAGACCTGAAGCAGTACCCCGAACGCTTCGCCCTATGCGGCCTGCCCGTCGTCAAGGTCGCGATCGACTTCGACCGGGAGACACACAACATCTCCGGCTGGAAGATTTCACAATAATTTCCTTACTTTTGCACATAGAAAGATTAAGTCAAGACAATATGCACATAGCGGTAGCAGGAAACATAGGCAGCGGCAAGACCACCCTTACGGGTCTGCTGGCTAAGCATTACGGATGGGAGCCGCACTTCGAGTCGGTGGATTTCAACCCCTATCTCGTGGATTTCTACAACGACATGCAGCGGTGGTCGTTCAACCTCCAGGTGTACTTCCTCAACAAGAGGCTCAAGGACATCGTCGAGTTCCAGAACTCGGGGAAGAATGTAATCCAGGACCGCACCATCTACGAGGACGCGATGATATTCGCGCCGAACCTGCACGACATGGGACTGATGGACTCCCGTGACTTCGACAACTACACCTCCCTCTTCGAACTGATGCAGAAGATGGTGGGCTATCCCGACCTGCTGGTCTACCTGCGCTCGTCGATTCCGAACCTCGTGGAGCAGATCCAGAAGCGCGGCCGCGAGTACGAGAACAGCATCCGCATAGACTACCTCAAGGGCCTCAACGACCGCTACGAGCAGTGGATATCGGAATACAAGGGCGAGCTGCTGATAGTGGACGTGGACACCTGCCGGTTCGAGGACCGCAAAGAGGACTTCAGTCAGGTCTGCGACCAGATAGACGCAAGGCTCTTCGGACTTTTCCAGTAAAACAGCAAATCAGCTGTAAAATTAGAGAGACCGTCCCCGATCTGCCGGAGACAGCCTCTTTCTGTAAGGTGTGAGCGGGTTATTAATGGTTATCTGTTAGCGTTGACACTGTGGCGGTAACCGGCCTCGAGGGCGGCTATGTTCTTGTCCACGATATCCTGTCCCTTGCGGGAGAACACCTTGGCCACGGCGTCGCGGACGGCCTCATAGCTGAGGTCCATCATGGGGATGGCGGCACCGAGCAGCACCATGTTGGCGGCCTGTGCGGGAGCACCGGCCTCCTTGGCAAGAGCCTCCACATCCAGCATCACCGTATGGGGCAGTTTCTGCAGATGCGCGTATATCTCCTCTTTCTCAGGATAATTCGGAATATTGACGAAAGGCACCGACGATGTTACGATCCATCCGTCCTTGGACAGTTCCTGCACATAGCGGAGGGCCTCCATGGGCTCGAGGGACATGATGATGTCCACCTTGCCGTAAGGGATCAGGTCGCTGTGGATAGGCTCGGAGGATATGCGCAGGTTGCTCTGTACGTCGCCTCCGCGCTGGCTCATTCCGTGAACCTCGGCCTGCTTGATATGAAGACCGTTGGTGAGTGCGGCCTCTCCGAGGACTGTGGCGATGGAGAGGATTCCCTGTCCTCCCACACCGGCTAATATTATGTCTTTTTTCATATCGGATTCTAAGTTTTTACGGATTTGACATTACTGCTGCTTTTTCTCCCTGGCGTGACGCTTGAAGGTCTGGATGCACTCGCGGCGGGGGATGACCACCGACACTCCTTTATATTCCACCTCCTCGCGGATAACGTTCTTTATCTCTTCCATGTTCTTGGCCAGAGGCACCACCACGCGGATGTGGGCCGGATCGACTCCGACTCCGGCGCAGATGCTCTCTATCCTGCCTGTACCTGCCGAGTCCTGCCCTCCGGTCATACCGGTGGTGAGGTTGTCGGAGATGATGATGACCACATTGGCCTCCGAGTTGACGCAGTCGAGCAGGCCGGTGATACCGGAGTGGGTAAATGTGGAGTCCCCTATGACGGCAAACGAAGGGAACTGTCCGGCATCGGCGGCACCCTTGGCCATGGTGATCGAAGCACCCATGTCTACCGTAGTGTGGATAGCCCTGAACGGAGGCAGAGCGCCGAGGGTATAGCAGCCTATATCGCTGAACACGCGGGAGTTCTCATACTCGGCAGCCACCTCGTTGAGAGCGGCGTACATGTCCCTGTGACCGCAGCCCTGACAGAGGGCTGGCGGACGGGGCACGACGATATCGTCCTTGGGGAATGTCTTGTGGGGATTGAGATGCAGGGCTGCACGGACGCTGTCGGGGCTAAGCTCGCCGGTACGGGGAAGCAGGCCGGTAAGACGTCCCTCCACCTGTATCTCGGAGCCGATCATACCGCGGATCTTGTCCTCCACGAAGGGCTGCCCCTCCTCCATCACGATGACGCGGTGCACGCCCGAGGCCACCATCTCGCCCACCAGCTTGCGGGGAATGGGGTAGCGGGTGAGTTTCAGGACACCGCAGGGCACTCCCTTGGGAAAATTCTCCATCAGGTAGTTGTATGCAATACCGCAGGCGACGATGGCCAGTCCCCTGTCCTCTCCTGGTGTGAAGCTGTTGTGAGGATCTTCTGCCGAATCTAAGCCGAACTGCTTCTTGTCCTTGATGAGCTGTTCGTTGCGGACGCGGGAGTTGGCGGGAAGGAGGATCCACTGCTTGGGATTGTCGGGAAAATGAATCCGGTTCTGGGGACGGATGTCCTCACGGCCGTCCTTCAGGGTCCAGGTGGACACCTCCGCCCTGGAATGGGCCATACGGGTGGTGATGCGCATCAGTACGGGAATCTTCATCTTCTCGGAGTAGTCAAATGCCTCCCGCACCATGTCGTAGGCTTCCTGCTGACAGGACGGTTCGTAGTAGGGAATCATCGCGAAACGGCCGTAGAAGCGGGAATCCTGTTCATTCTGAGAGGAATGCATAGAGGGGTCGTCAGCGGCCACCACCACTAAGCCTCCGTTGGCTCCGGTCATGGCGGAGTTGACGAAGGCGTCGGCGGCCACGTTCATGCCGACGTGTTTCATGCAGACCATGGCTCGCTTGCCCATATAAGACATGCCGAGAGCCGCCTCCATGGCGGTTTTCTCGTTGGTACACCACTTGCAGAAGATACGCTCAGAGGCCGGATCGGCCTTCTGACAGTTCTGGATATACTCCGTAATCTCCGTAGATGGAGTTCCGGGATAGGCGTAGACACCGGAAATGCCCGAATGTATAGCCGCCAGCGCTATGGCTTCATCGCCAAGTAATAGTAATTTCATAAAAAAAGTATACTTTGTTCTATCATTTTTAAAGGAAATTCCGTGCGTAGCTTCAAATTTATAATGAATTATCGGAAATGTCAAAATTTTTTCGCTCAAATTACATAAAGTCACTGAAAATATGTATGTTTGCCCCCGATTTCTGTAATATCATGAAAGTAACTAAAACCTTAGCGGACTTCGAGTCCGCACGCAAGTCTCTCGAAGACAAGACAGTAGGATTCGTTCCTACAATGGGTGCCCTTCACGAGGGGCACGCATCCCTTATCCGCAGGGCAGTCGCCGAGTGTGACGCCGTAGTGGTATCCGACTTCGTCAATCCGACCCAGTTCAACAATAAGACCGACTTCGAGACCTATCCCCGCATCCTGGACCAGGACAGCGCCTTCGTAGAGGCACTCGGAGCGGCCATCCTCTTCGCCCCCCGGGTGGAGGACATCTATCCTGCCGGCACGGATTACAATCAGAGAATCTTCGACCTCGGAGGCTTAGACCAGTACGGGGAAGGCCCCAGACGCCCCGGACATTTCAACGGCATGGCCCAGGTGGTCACCCGCCTCTTCGACATCGTCCGCCCCGACAGGGCCTACTTCGGGGAGAAGGACTTCCAGCAGCTGGCCATCATCGAGTATTTCGTCAAAAATCTCCACTACCCCATAGAGATAGTCCGCTGTCCCATTGCAAGGGCAGAGGACGGACTGGCCCTGAGCTCCCGCAACAAGCTCCTGACCCCTGCCCAGAGAGCCGCCGCCCCCCACATCTACGCCTGCATCCGGCAGACCGTGGACATGGTAGGGAAAATGCCGGTGGCCGAGGCGGTAAGGAAGACCACTGAGCTCATCGACGCCGAACCGCAGCTCAGGACTGAGTATGTGGAAATCATAAATTCATTAAATTTGCGTCCTGTCTCTAACTGGGACGAGGCGGAGCACCTGCGGCTGACCTGCGCAGTCTACGCCGGACAGGTCCGTCTGATAGACAACATAGAACTCAAGTAGAATGTACATTCAGGTAATAAAATCCAAGATCCACAGAGTCACCGTCACCCGAGCCAATCTCGACTACATCGGCAGTATCACGGTGGACCGCTCCCTGATGGAGGCCGCCGGTCTCTTCGAGGGCGAGAAGGTATCTGTAGTCAATGTCACCAACGGCAACCGGGTGGAGACCTACGTCATTCCCGGAGAAGAGGGCAGCGGCAGCATCGAGCTCAACGGCGCAGCGGCCCATCTCTTCGCAGAGGGCGACATCGTCATCATTATGTCCTACGCCATAGTGACTCCGGAAGAGGCCGGGACCCTACGTCCGAAGGTCATCTTCCCCGATACCAGGACCAATAAACTCATCCTGTAAATGCCGGTACGGAAGCAGATAAAGAAGGTGCTGCAGTGGACTCTCATGCTGCTGCTGGCCTTCGTGCTGCTGTATTTCGCATTCCGGGGAGTAAAATGGTCGGACTTCATGGAAGGAGTCCGCAGCTGCGACTTCCGCTGGATTACCGTATCGATGGCAGCCAGCATCATAGCATTCGTTATCAGGGGTCTGAGGTGGCGCTTAGTAATGCTGCCGCTCAACCCTTCCATCACCCGCCGCGAGGCATACGACGGAGTGACGGTCGCATATCTTACAAATTTCGCACTGCCCCGCGCCGGAGAACTCGCCCGTTGCGGCATCATCTCGGCCACCGGCAAGGCCACGTTCGAGTCTGTTCTGGGCACAGTCGTCCTTGAGAGAAGCTGGGACATGGTTTCCTACCTGATTATACTTTTCATAGTTCTGATGGCGGGAGAAAGTTCATTCGGGCAGTTCGTTTCCAACGAAGTATGGCGCCCCGCCGTAGACTCGATGTCCTACGATATGCTGTGGATTATCGGAATTGCCGCCGCGCTGTGCGTCACCGCCTGCATCCTGATATTCGTCTACCGGAGAAAACTGAGCCGATACCGCATCTTCGCCAAGGTTTTCTCACTGGCCAAAGGACTGCTCAACGGTCTGGCCGCAGGACTGAAGATGAAAAACAAATGGAGATTCCTCCTCTACACCCTTCTGCTGTGGTTCTGCTACTGGATAATGAGCTATTCGACCATCATGGCCATTCCCCAGGTGGCGGGCCTCAACTGGGCGGACGCCCTCTTCCTGATGGTAGTCGGCAGCCTCGGCTGGATAGTGCCGGTACAGGGCGGAATAGGCGCATACCATTTCATATTGTCCTTAGCCATGGCCTCGATTTACTCCATACCCCAGACCTCGGGCGTGATTTTTGCTACCATCTCCCATGAGAGCCAGGCACTGACGATGCTCCTGTGCGGAGCCCTCTCCCTCGGCTCGATATACCTCAAGAAGCGTAAAACTGAAAAACAGTCCTGATTATGAAACATATTATAACAGCCGCAGCAGCTATTTTGCTGATCTCCTCCTCCGCCTATGCCCAGAAAAACCGTGTGAGGGATGTAGATTATTTCCCCCGCAGCGAGATATATCTCCAGTACGGGACACCCTCTATAATTGAACTGACTACGCTTCTGTCTCCTTCGTTCCACGACGAGCTGACCAACGGCGAGACCCGCAACCACAAGTTTTCCGGAATCGCCGGCATCGGATACAACTTCTTCGTACACCCGAGAGTATCGATAGGACTGGATTTCGGATACGGTTACTCCAGTGCAGACATGTACATGTCCGAGGAGTCGGAATTCGGCCCGGCAGGCGAGCCCCAGTACGTATGCCGCGCCACGATCATGAACTACTCCGGTCATCTCTCCGGCTCGTTCATCTACTGGCAGCACGGTGCGATGGAGTGCTCCGGAGCCCTCTACTTAGGAGCCTGCTGGCAGGATGAATCGATGGTCGACGCTGTCAGCGACGAGATCGAGCCAAACGACCGCCTGCACTTCTCCTACCACATCACCGCCGTCAAGTTCCGCTACGGGGACATGGTCGGAGGCTTCGCCGAGCTCGGCTTCGGCTACCGCGGGCTGCTCAACGTAGGCCTCTCCATCAAGATCTGACCTCCTGCCCCTACTCCGGCACGTAGATAATCTCGCCGTTTTCCAGCTCGTAGGCTATGCCCACGCGCTTGCCCCTCTGACCGGACTTGGACTGGTCCTCGGAAGGGGTGTAGCGGTCGATGTTCTGTCCCTGCTTGACGATGATCTCCATGTCCTCCTTGCCGGGGTTCTTGACCATCGTAAAGTCCTCGGGCGAAAGCATCTCGGTCATGTTGTAGCGGGTCACGAGGGCGACCATAAGGGCCACGGCAAAGACCATGGCCACGTCGAAGAGATTGCCCACCACGCTCATCGGGTCGTTCTCCTCGTCCCCTCCTAACAGTCTTCTTCTCTTCATCGCACTTCCTCCCCTGTCCTGGTTTCCACTTCCTGCGCACCGCCGCATCCGTCCAGCACCTCCGACACGAACTCTAAGCGGTTCAGGTCGCGGGTGTACCAGCGCTGCTTGACCTGCTGGGTGATGAAGCCTATCGCGGCCGAGAACAGGCCCACGACGGTCGTAGCGAAGGCCACCTGCATGTTGTAGGCCATCGAGCCGATATCGCCGGTGGACAGGCCCACGAGAGCCGGGCCCATAGGAATCAGGGTACCCATCAGACCGAGCATAGGACCCATCTTCGATAGGGTCTTGGAGGTGCCTAAGTCCTTGTCAGCGGCTATCTCGTAGTCGGAGAGCAGCAGCTGGCGGTGCGCCCGGTCCTTCGTAGTGTCTAAAAGACCGGCCAAGCAGTTCAGCAGCGGGGACTTGGTATTGGCAGGCAGGGAAGCCCTCAACTCCCCGACAGTAGCGGGAGTCAGCGCCTCGACCTTGGTCATGAAGAGACGGTCCACCTTGCGTATCTGCAGGTACTGTCCGAAGAAATTGCCGATCAGCAGCAGCGACCGGAGGAAAAACAGGATAAGCAGGACCACTACCGGTACGAGCAGTCCGTTGGAAATCCAAAAGAGAACATCAGATATGTAGTTCATACGTTTTTATATTTTATTATTTTTTAAAATTCTTACGAAGGAGCCGGCCAGCACCCCGGCGGCAATAAGCCCCAGCACACCGGCAAGGGCCCTCCAGTCCACCTCGCTCACCCCGGCCACGGCCGTCTGTCCGTTGACGGTGGCTATCACCGCCACTATCCCTGTCAGGGCATTGGTCAGGAAGAACATCTCTAAGCGGCTCTCCTTGTCGGGGAAGAGCAGGCGCATGAGCCAAGCCCCTCCGGCTATCACCACGAAGACCACGGCGGCGGCACTCCAGGCAACTAAAGGGAAGGATACACCCGGGAAGGCAAATATCAGATAGACTAAGAAACTGAACAGCACCCCGAATATCAGCACCCCCGGGAACCAGCGCAGTATGCGGTAGCCCCAGACGGTGGAGGACTTCAGTTTCCCGGAACTGAGCAGATGCACCGACAGCAGGCAGAAGGAGATCTGGAGGATAACCTCGAGGGTGATGACCACCGAGGTGTCGAGCATCAGGTCCGGGTTGGACAGCCAGGCCTCGATCTGGGAGCGGGACTGACGCACTGCCACCGGCCACATCAGACCGGTGAAGAGGGCGGCCGCGGCGGCATGGGCCAGGACCGACCACCACTTGTGCCAGGACTGCTTCAGCACGAAGTTGAAGCAGACCAGCACCATGAGTATAACGACTAGACTGTACATAGGCAGAGTCCGGATGATTTAGATGCCGCTGGACTTCCTGCGGCGGCGTATCAGCAGCCCGCCTCCGATGAACAGGGCGATGATCAGCACCGCCACGGCTATGTTGCTTACTAACGTGGTTTCCTTCTCCGTCTCACTCTGCAGCCGGTCCTTGCGGAGCACCATGCCGTCCGAAGCGTCGCTTACCGAAGCCTCCCGGATCTGTCGGATAGCCCCCCGGTACTCTGAGGCGGAGGTCTCGGGCAGGGCGGAGGCAATGTAGTCCTGCAGGGCCGGATTGTCACAGACAAAGCCGGAGCACGAGGGCGCGAACTCCTCTATCAGGCCGGTGTGCAGTTCCGCGATATCGGTCACCTGCTCCGGCGTTGCGTCCCAGAGCCCCTTGCGGACCGACTCGAGCATGACGGCCGTCACCTCCTCGAGGGCCGCCGGATTGACCTCCCTGAAGTGCTCATGTACTCCGAGGTCAAATTTATCCTGCACGTACACCTCGTATATCTCGTCCCACACCCGGTCATCGACAGCCTCCGGCTTCATCACGTTCCAGCCGAAGGTATTGGTGACAGTTTCCGCTATGGCAGCCGCATCTCCAGCTCCGCCGTTGAGTTTCTCGGCGATGTACGAGGGATTGAATATCGTCGTGCGGCTCTCCACCCCTATCGCCTCCTTGAGCTCCTGCATCCTCACGCGGTTGCGGTTGCGGTAGTCGCTCAGATAGGCGTCGGGGTCCTTGCCGGTCACCTCCTTCACGGAAAGATTGAGTCCGCCCATAAACTCGTACACGTGGTCGAGACTGAGGGCGCCCCAGGTATTGCTCTGACGGGGCTGCACCACGGCGTCGGTGCGGGAGAGGGCCGCTTCGAAGGCGTACCGGGAGAACTCCTCCCAGCCCTCCTCGCTGCCGTAGTAGGCTCCCATATTGTTCATGTAGACCTGAGCTATCTGAGAGGTCGAGTCCCAGCGGTCGGAAGCGGTCACCATACCCTGAATGCCGGTGCCGTAGTTGCCGTTCACCCCACCGAAGACCCTGTAGGAGGACATCCTGCGGGCATCGGCCGGAGTCACACCCTTCTCGGTGAGAATCCGTTCGGTCTCGCGGATACCCTCGGCCACATTGTTGACATACTCCCCGTCCTGAGCCTCCGCCGCCATGCGCACAGCCCTGTCTATCAGGAAGAGACGCGAAGCCGCAATATCCCGGAGCTGACCGCTGGTCTGCACCACCACGTCTATCCTCGGACGGCCGAGCTTCTCCGACGGTATCAGGCGGATATCGGTCACGCGGCCGAAGCTGTCGTAGACCGGCTCGACACCTAACATGTAGAATATCTGGGCTATCGTCGCGCCCTCCGTCTCGATGAACTCACTGCTCCACAGGGTGTAGCTGACCTTGCGGGGCAGGGAATCGCAGTGCCGCTGACGGTAGAGCCGCAGGGTATTCTCGGCCAAGGCTACTCCCTTCTCCCAGGCGCTGCGGGTCGGGGTGGCCTCGGCGTTCACGGCGAAGAGGTTGCGGCCGGTAGGCAGGGTGTTGGGATTGGCCACGGGATCGCCTCCGGGCGAGGGCGAGGTATAGCCGCCGTCCAAGGCGTTGAGCATACTGCCTATCTCAGCGGAAGGGCTTTCCAACAGGGCCCTGCGGTAGTTGTACACATTGAGCACGGCCTGTTCCATCTCAGTCACCGCCCGGGCGAAATCCTTCTCTGCCTGCGTCGGCTGCGCTTTCCGTCCGCCCATCATCTGCCGTCCGACCGCCGACATCATCTCACTCATACCCCGACCGGCAGCCGAATCCTTTTTCAGCTGCTGCATCCCGGCCATCTGAGCCATCATCGACATCATGTCGGGCGGGGCCTGGAGCGAAGCGGCCACCTCCCGGGCGCGGGCAAGCTCTTCCGGAGTGATACCGGCTATCGAGCAGAGCTGCCGGTCATCCGCCGGACGGCCCTGGGACAGCAGCCGGGCCACTATCTTCTTTGCCGGGGCCACATATCTGCGGTTGAACACCGACAGCTGTTTCTCCACACCGTCCACGTCCTTGCCCTTAGCCCTGTCGATACCTAAAAGGCCGTAGGCCACCGGCTCGGTGCTCATGGCATAGACCGTAGACTCGATCTGAGCCGGCAGGTAGGGCTCGCCCATCACGTAGAGCCGGCCCGTCACCTTCTCGGAGGCCAGTTCCTCGGCAAAATTCCCGATGCGCAGGACCTCCTCCTCAGTGTAGGGCACACCCTTATCCAGAGTATCTAACCCGAGGTCGGAGGCAATGCCCATCTCTATGGTCAGTTCCTTGATTCTGAGTGCAATGCCCTCAGCGCGGGAGGCATCCGGCCTCTCTCCGTAGAGAGCGTCCTCATAGTGCGAAAGTTCGTCGGAGAGGTCGCGGTACAGCCCCCTGACATTGCTCTCCATGAAAGGTGCGGTGAGGTAGGACTGGAGCGTAGCGTAGGCGCGGCGCTTGGCCATCACCCCCTCCCCGACATTGGAAATGGTGTACAGGTAAAAATGCGGCACGGTGCCCACTAAGCGATCCGGCCAGTCGTACTGACTCAGGGCCACCTGCTTTTTCGGAGTGAACTCAAGGCTGCCGTGGGTTCCGAAGTGAATCATGGCATCGGCCCCGAAGCCATAACGGGCGTAGAGATAGGCCGCAATATAGTTGTAGGGCGGAGCGGCGTGCGTGCCGTGCACCATCTGAAAGTCGTTCTGTCCGCCGCCGGCCGCGGGCTGCGGCAGCAGCACCACATTGCCTAACTCGATCCGGGCTAAGGCCAGACGGCCGTCTCTCGACATATAGGGCCCCGGGAATTCTCCGTTCAGGGCCTCCACCTCCTCGCGCAGCCTCTGCGGCAGAGCATCCTGAGCCCAGCGGGCAAATGTCGGGGCGTCCACCCACTCGGGAGCGCCCTCGTCCATGAAGCGGGAGGCGGCCCCCTCGGCGTAGGAGCCGAAGACCGCGCCGCGGCTCTGAATCAGGGCGGCCAAGGCCTCAGGAGAGGACGGCAGCCCCTCTACATTGTACCCTGCATCGCGCAGCGCGATGAGAAAATTGTACAGCGAGGGCACCACCTCCATACCGGCGGCCGTCAGGGCATTCTGCCCCGCCCCCTTGTAGTAGAATATGGCTATCCTCTTCTGACTCTCGGGCTTGCGTCTGAGTTCCAGGTAGCGGTTGACCGTCCCGGTGAATTCCTGCAGACGCTCCGGAATGGCCTTGAGCCGCTGCAGCCCGTCCTCATCCTCGTAGTGCCCGAAGAGCACGTAGGGGCGGATGGCCCCGTCTATTTCGGGAGTCACCACGCTCTGGGAGAGGAAGCCCCCGGCCATACCCATCTCATCGGCCTCCCAGTCGGAGACAAGGGAATTGACATTCAGGGGAGAGAAGAGGGGGATGTTGTATTTTTCCAGGAACCTGACCATCCCGTCGCCTAAGCGGCCGTGCGCCATGTTGATCACCGCTGAAGGGGCGATGGAGTCGAGCTGTCCGGTGCGGAGCATGGGCATGGTGCTGCGGATCGGATAGACGACGTTGCCCGTGGCCTCGAGGGAGGCTATCAGGTCGGTGGGGTCGCCCATCTGGCCGGTGACGATAATGCGGGGAGCATCCTCCTTCCAGAGGCCATTGTCCCTGAGCCACTGATTATAGGCCGCGATGGAGCGGAAGCCCTCATCCTCCCCTCCGCTGCCGTCCGGCGAGGGGTGGTAGATATTCTCCACCGTGTATTCCTCGGCGGGAACGGGCTGCGGGGCTGCGATGACCTTGCGGTCTATCCTGCGGCGGATGAAGGCGAGCATATTGCGGTAGTTCGCCGGACCGCCGTTGGAGAGGTAGGCCTGAAGCTCCGGGGCGAGGGTGGAGTCCACGGTGTTGATGTCGTTGGCCGGATTGGTGACCATGGTCGAGAGCACGGGCAGACCCCGGTCGGCGGCCTTCTGTATCTGCGCCCGCTGCTCCTCGGTGATTCTCAGCCCCATGCCGTTGATCAGGAGGATGTCGTAGTGTCCGGCCCTGGAGGCTTCCTCTGGGGTGAGCTCGTAGAGGCGGACCATGCGGCTGTCATTGGCCTTGGAGATCTGACCGAGGGTGATGACCTGGTAGTTCAGGAAGGCCACCCGCGTAGGGGCCGCCATAAACGCCCAGAGTCCCCACAGAATGAGGACTGCCAGGATAGATACCACTATGAATGTTATGAGTTTTGCCGTTTTTTGAATCATGCTGTGTTTTTATATTTTCTATTTTTTATTGAAAAACTCCTCGATATTCATCGAAAGGGAGACTGCGGCCGTTGTGCCGACGGTGCTCGGGGTGCTGCTGTAGTAATAGTCGGGCCGGTAGTTGAAGAGGTTGTCCACTATCACGTTGAGCTGTATGCCCCGCCAGATGTCCTGGGAGACGGTCAGCTTCCATATCGTGTATGCCGGGTAGGTCTGGGTCTCGGTGTCCTCGTAGTTGGTGGCGGAGGTGTAGACCTCGGTGGTCACGGCGGAGAGGACGCGGCCGCTGAGAGCCACATTGAAGCCGTAGTTCTTCCAGGACCTGCCGTACTCGATACGGGCCGTGGCCGAATGGGGGCGGGTCTGCGAGAGCAGGGGCTCGCCGGCGCGTATGGCCTCGTCGGTAAAGGTGTAGGCCAGCCGGGCCCCGAGACCGAATGGCAGACGGGTCGAGACGGATACGTCCACTCCGCGCACCTGCAGGGGACTCATATTGGTGTACATCATGCCGCCGAGCTCTTCGTTCCAGACGGTGGTGATACGGTTGTCCACGAAGTTGTAGAAGCCGGAGACAGAGGCGGAGAGGTATTTCCAGTTGTACTCGGCCGAGACATTGAGGTTCTCGCTGGATTCGGGCTCAAGGTCCGGGTTGCCGTAGATCATGAAAATGCTGGCCATGTCGAAGGACATGTACATCTCCTTGAGGGTCGGGGCCCGGAAGCCGCCGGAATAGGAACCTCGGAAGGACCAGCCTCCGGTGCGGTACATCACACTGAGCTTGGGGGAGAAATGGCTGAGCCGCTTCGAGGAGAAAAAGTCGTAGCGCATGCCTCCGATGAGGTTCCAGTGCTCGTTGATATTGGTCTCCACCTGGGCGAAGACGTCGGCGGTATGCTGGACGTAATATCCGTTGTCCTCGAACTGATAGGACATCAGGTAGTCGCGCATGTAGTCGCCCCCGACTATCATGGTGCTCCGGCCGTCGGCGGTCAGATCGTAGGTGTAGATGCCGCGGACGGTGTGCTGGACGTTGCTGTAGTCGCGCACGTCGGTGCTGTTGAAGAGCAGGTAATCGCTTTTGTCGTACTGGTCGAAGCCGTAGGAGAGCTCCACGCGGTTGCGGTCATCCACGTTCCACTCCCCGCGGAGGCCGCCGCTGAAGTCGCGGTAGCGGTCGCGGGTATCGCTCTGCAGGTCCCTCTCGCGGAAGAAGTAGCCGGCGCGGGCAGTGAATTTTAGGCCGTCTAACGGCTCGTACTGCAGACGTTCCTTGACGCTCCAGTTGTAACCGCCGTAGAAGGTGCTGTAGTCGCCCTCCGAGGGCATGGCGTAGGAGTCTATGCTGGTGTACTGGGCATTGGTCATGCTGTTCAGTTTCCCGGCCTGAAAGCCCACCGAGCCGCCGTAGCGCTGTTCGTTGTGGGCGCCGTAGCGGGCGTTGACGTTTACGGACCAGGGCTCCGTGGCCCCGGCGCTGATGAGATTGACCACCCCGCCCACGGCATTGGAACCGTAGAGGGAGGAGGCCGCGCCCTTGATTATCTCCACGCGCTGAACATTGTCTAAGTTCAGACGGTTATAGTCAATATTGTCTAAGGTCTCGCCAGCTATGCGCTCCCCGTCCACAAGGAAGAGGACCGAGTTGCCGCCGAAGCCCTGCATGTTCAGGGTCACCTGCTGGTCCATCGCGTAGGAGAACTCGATACCGGGGAGCTCCGCCTCGAGCAGGTCCCCGATGTTGAGGGCGTCCACCCTCTCTATGTCCTGCACTGTGATGACACGGGTAAGTATCGGGCTGTTCTTGAGCAGGCGCGGGGTGCGGGTACCGGTGACCACCACCGTCTCGAGGTTCATATAGTCCTCCTCGAGCACCACGTCCACACTGCCTTCGGAATGCTCCGCAAGGGATATGTCCTGCGACAGGAAGCCTAAAAGATAAAAATGCAGCACCGCCTTCCCTCCGTCGGGGACTGTGATGCTGTAGCGGCCGTCCTCTCCGGTGGCCGTGTAGAGTGTGGAACTGCCCTCCACGGTGATTTCCACGCCGGCTAAAGGGCTGCCCTTGACATCCGAGACAGTGCCTGCGACCGTGCGCTGCTGAGCGTGCAGGGCCGCGGCCGCCAGCAGGAGGACCGTCATCAGAAGTATTGTCCTTTTCATTGTCAGAAATCTAAGGGATATACGTAGTCAATGGTCATGAAGCCCTTGACCTTGCTGTCGTTCATGTAGTTGGTAAGCTGTATGGCCGCCGCTTTGCCCTCCGCCGTTATCAGGACATAGACTTTGCCGGACATCGTGTATATGGGAGGCATGGTGGAGGTATCTACGTTGAGCCACTTGGAGAGCTCCGGGTTGTACCACGAAGGGGCGTAGATGATGATGCCGTCCATCATCCGGGACATGTCTATCGTGACGCGGTTCTCGGTCCAGATGTCCTCGACGTATGTCCCTGCAGGCAGGGAGCCGGATGCAAGGAGTTCATCGATGGAGGTGAAGGAGGTCTCGATGACCCGGCCGCCGTTGGTCTTGACATCGTAGCGGTGCACGGCGAAGTCCCAGCCTTCAGTCACATCTCCAGTCTCGGAACCGTCCTCTGCTATAAAAGTGGTATCCAGGGCAAATGTCTCGAAGTCGATGTAGTTCCACCGGGTATAGGAGGTCGCGTCGAGGTATATCGTACCGGAGGACGTGGCCTGCTCCACCTTCGTAAAACCGAACTCATTGACCTCTACCGGCTCGTCGTAGATGCCCTCGAAGATACCGTTGCATGAGGGGAGCGACACGGCCGTCAGGAGTGTCGCCCCCGCCTGCAACATTATCAGTAATGGCTTTGGGATTCTTTTCATTTACTTGGAACCTTCAAATTCCACGTTGATGGTCATAGGCATGGCTCCTGGCTTGATATCTGCGCTGACTGTCAGCTTGCTGCCGTCTGCCGTCACCGTACCTGTAAGGCTGCCGGTCACGTTTATGTCTCCGGCCATAGTATCGATGCTCTCAGCCGCCAAAGCATAGCTGCCGTCAGCAGACTCTGTGAGTGTCACGTCCACTGTGACATCCTCGAGAGTCATCATGCCCATGCCGAAAGAAGAGATGGTGAGCACAGTCTTTCCGTCATCCGCAACATCGAGAACCATTGTCGCATTCTCCACCGGATCCATGGCGCTGCCCATGACGGACATATTCAGAGTACCGGTATATGTGCCGCTGAGTACCAGACTGGCAGGAGCCTCACCGGGCTGCACGGTAATCTTCAGGCCGCCCATCACGGCTGGGATGTCGAATGTGAAGGTGAAGTCATCAGCACTCTTTATGGTCGCCGAGAGGGTGCAGTCGTACTCGCTCTGGGAGTCGGCGGACATGCCCATGACGGTCTTGCCGCTGCCGGTCACCGTGTAGGTGCCGTCCGTCCCGGTAACAGCCGCCCCCGTAACGGTGAAAGTTCCCCAGGTGTCGGAGGTATAGCTGACTGCAACGGTCTCACCTCCTTCCTCTGCTGTAACGGTCAGGGTCTGGGTGTTGCTTACCATTGGTGTGGGAGAATACTGGAACTCGGCCTTCGACCAGCCGGAGTAGGTGCCGGCCACCTCTGTTGCGGGTTTAATCTCTTCTACGGGGTTGCAGCTCATGGCTGCGAGGGTCGCCATAACGGCCACGGGAATGAATTTTGTCAGTCTCATTTTATTTATCTTTTATAATTCTTTCAAATGACACTGCAAAATTACCGTCCGCGCCCTCCCCGGACAATCGCCAAAAATAGGGATTCCGCCATCCCCGCATAATCATCTGTTGCGAGAATGACGGAATCCATGTAGACATTGATGCCAGGATACACCCTGATTCCGAGGACAAAGGTAATCAAAATTTTAGAAGATGATTCCTATCTTGAGCGGGAGGAAGAATCCGTCGGACACTGCTGGAGGCATGAACTGGGCGCGGAGGCCGAGATCCAAAGAAACCCTCTGGAAATTCACCGTGAGGCCTATCTCCGCTGCGCCGTTGAAGAAAGCGTAGCCGCCGTCTTCCCATCCGACACCGACTCCAAGCTCCGCGCCGACATAACCGCGGACCCTGCCGTCGGCTGACGAGGGGTAGAAATACCGAGTGTGGGACGAGAGCGCCGCGACTCCGATGAGTGTGTACGGCAGCTCGGCGCTGACTCCCGTGTACACGCCGGACCTGGGGAAAAACGCTCCGTGGGAGGTGTGTAATGATATCGACGGCACGGCCGAGAATGAGGGCAGAGGAAGGTAGGGACTGACGTTGAGGCTGACCATGCCCATGTACACCGGGGTGTCGGACAACGACTTCACTGACGGCTGGCATGAGGCGGAGGGGGACCACAGAAGGAGGGCCGACGACACAGCCGCCGTAAATAGCAGAATGCGTATGGGTCTCATAATTCTGATTGTTAACGGACCATTAATATGATGTCGTCACTGTGCTCTCCGGCGGTAACATGTGCCGTAGCACAGGTCCCGGAAGGCACGCCTAAGGCGCTGTCGTACCAAAAGCCTGCACTGCCCATGCCCTGTCCTCCTTCTGGTTCAATATATCTGGTGAATACCCTCACCTCCTCCCCGTCTATGTACACCGGGTCTATGGAAGACCTCCATACTGGTTCCTCTGTGTAGTTGTAGACAAATGTGCCGCCAACCACCACGTGCTTGGAGAAAAAGATGGTGTCGGCCTCTGCATGAAGACCGTACCAGTACTGCTCGACGTTGATCTCGTCCGAGGAGCCTTTGGCTGTCAGGGTTATCTTCCCCTTCCGGTAATACACCTTGGAGTCCGCATCCCAGCCGGATGGAGTGACGGTCATCACGGCATCCCCCTCTCCCGAGGAGGGAGACAGGCTCAGCCACTGGGACATCGTTGACGCCTCCCACCTGCCCGTCGCTGTTATCGGAACCTCATAGGGAACACCCTCCTGCCACAGCGTCATGCTCTCCACCTCTGTCTCTACAACTGCCTCCTCGCAAGAAACCAGCATGCAAGACAGGAAAATAATCATTAGTTGTCTGATTCGCATATTCTTTGTTTTTAGATGTTGTTCTTTTCTATTTACCTACCCGGAACTTCATACGTTATCATCCGGTACAGAGTGTTGTATGTACTGTGTGTGTCATTGAACACACCTGCGACAACCCAGGAATCACTCGCGTTGCCCCAGTTGCAATGAAGATAGTCTCCCATTAATTTAGTATGGGGACCTGTTATCTTGCCTGTTGCCTTGTCCTTCATATCGTATACTTTGAATGACTTGTACCAACCGTCAACTACCCATCCGTGGCTTTTTCTCAATGATATGTTTTCCGCTCCACTTAGGAAAACAGGATAACCCTTCTGCAAATACTCAAAAAGTCTGTCCTCATCATATCTAAGCATTCTTTTAACATTGATATAGCCCATATCCTTAAGGAACATCTCGGCTTTTTTAGGGAAGGTAAATGTACCCTCACTGAACAGCCAGGAGTTGCATGCAATCTGAATATGCCTGATGAGGTGCATGACCATATTCGCTTCTGTGGTGCCTTCACTTATATATGGTTTGCTTCCGAGGGCGTCCCAGTCGATATAATATCCGTCTACAGTCAGGTTCTCGGGATACCGGTTATATGTCATTATCTGGGCTATAGCTATCGGTACGCATCCGGCAGGTTTTGACTTTGGAACAAGGGAATTGAATGGTGAGCGCTGGTGCCATCTTGTCTTCAGCATAGGAAGCACTTCATACTCTACCCGGTTTTGAATATTGATGGGCTCACTCCACGTTGTCGCCGAACCGTCGATGGACGGATTGTCATCAGTCCACCAGATCTCACCGTATCTTGCAATGTAGTCTTCGGCATGACTTATAATCTCGGATGCAATGAATTCCTGAGCTGTCTGCTCCGTTCCTCCTATTATATCCTCCTGGTATAGATTCTTGTAATATGCTATACTGTCCTTATATTCACTATAGGATATGTCATCAGAACTGCTCTTGGTCAGAGATATTCTAAAAATATGCGGGTCGATATTACCTGATTCGGAAATCATCAGTATGGATTCCCTTATCCTCATATCTGCCGAGATAACTGCATAGCCACCCTCATCAGCGTAGTTAACGACATATAGCAACGTATCATTTTCAGCAGCTCCGCCCGGTCTGCCATATACTACATCTACACTTTTTACCTCCTTCCTTTGGGAAGATTTTGTGAGGAATACTGACTCAAAGTCGTTCAGATCAGAAAGAGCTTCCTCGACTGATATTCTGAATCCTTTTTCGTTTTCTAAATTGACAGGTTCCTCCAACGTGCATGACACAGTGCCGAAAGACAATGCAAGTGCCATAAATAGCAGTGTTTTTTTCATGGTTAAAAATGGTTTTAAATTTTAGTGAAATAACTTGGATTATTATTCTATACGCTGAAACTTCCCTCATATTCCCCGGAAGCGCCTTCGAGGATAAGTGTGAAGGTACCCTCCCCGATACCGGAGAGGTCATAGTCGTACTCCATGCCGTCGGCCGGCAGGGTGGAGGTATAGACGATGTTTCCCATGCCGTCCCCTATATATAGGCTGTAAAGACCAGACGACGGGAATGACACCACGAGAAGTTCATGGCTGATCGATGCTTCGGGAACTTCGATGATGCCGCGGGTACGTGTATTAGTTCTGGACATCGTTATCTCTGCATAATCTTGACCGTATGCACAAGCAAATGACAAAATAAGGATAAGTGCAGCAAATATCTTTTTCATGGCCGTTGTTTTTATCGACAGACAAATGTAAATCATTTCCGTTACAGAGCAAAATTAACAGACTTAACACCCACACAATCAACCATCTGTTTTACAACGGTTTACAAAAGACGCCAACTTTACACATCTATCTGTAAAGTTGGATTTATACGCAAATAACTGATTACCAAATATGTATAACGTAGTACGTAAAGTGTATTGTTAATCACCGCCATAGGATTTGAGTCCACTGGCGATAAATGCCGAGAGACTTACACTGATTCCCATTTTCTTGGCGATACGGCTTTTCGTAACATTGAGCGTATTTTCACTGCATCTGTACAGCATGCACTGTGTACTGGTAGAGAAACCGCAACATATCAGAGCTATAAGGTACATCTGTCTGTCTGTAAGAATTCCGTAAGTGGAGGACAACGAGGACAGATATCCGGGATAAGCAGCATTGACCATTTCCAGGACAAGCTCGCCCGTTGCATTTTCAGGGAAATACTCATCTATGATACGCGACATTACCGATGGAAGGGCGGAAGTAGAACCGTACCTGTAATATGCCTCCACCAGTCTGTCATTCATTTCTATCAGCCTACCGTTCATCGATATCAGGGCATCTTTTGCAGATGATTCCTTCGTAAGTCTGGACTGCAGACGACTTAAACGTTCCTGTGATTCCGCACTATCCTTTTCCCTGTCTTTCCCTTTCAGATTCAGTGCCTCTACCATCCGCTCTGCTTCCAGAACCTTGATCTTCATTTTATTGTACGTATTAATGACGACCGCAACTATGCACATAAAAACCGTAACTGCTGATAGAATATATACGGCACGTTGCTTCTTGATGACAGCATAACGTTCTTTAATCAGAAGGTTCTCACTCTTTAGTTCAGATTTGGCGATATCCTGCTCAAATCCTTTCTCCTTGTAGGCGTAATATATACTGTCCGCTCTCATCTTGTTACTCAAAAATGCAACGCTGTCTCCTTCGCTTTTTGCTATTTTTATAAGGACGTCATATTTGCCGACCATTGTCCTTGCATCCGTCCCGATTATTTTATGCAGGTAGTAACGAGCCGAATCTGTCAGGCCTGAAGCCGCATATGATCCGGCAATGTAGTGGAACAGATCATCGCGGTAATTGACAACTTCCCCACACGAACCTTCTTCTTGAAGCCGCACTGCCGACAACGCCACCTTCCTGCACCTATCATAATCTGGCGGATCAATATAGTAGTAATACGCCGACAACAAAAAACAACCGTGAACAATCTGTGGTATGTCTTCAGATGCCTCGGAAGATTCCAATCCCTTGACTATGCATTCATATCCCTTGTCTAACGAATCCATTGCAAGGTACAGACTTGCAAGGGAGAAGGTTTCGTTTACCGCTCTCCTAATATCACCAGCCTCTTCAAAACAAGCTATTGCAGCCTTGGTTCTCTCTATACTTTCAGTGAAATTGACAGTCGTTGACTGGTAGAGTTCGGCTATCCTGGTATTCAGCAGCCCGAGCTGCTCGAGGTCACCGACACGCTCTGCTACAGGTTCCGCCTCCTTGTAGGCGGCCATCGCTCCCTCTGCGTCTCCGCGCTCAGTGAGCACCGCCCCCTGCATCATCAGCGCACGCGCCAGCCTGTCCTCCGGGCCGCGGCGGCGGTAGTAGTCCGCCGATCTGAACACCGAGGTGTCTCCGGCAACCGGCTCCCAGCATTTATAACGGCCCTCGGTCATCAGAAGGGTATAGTCGGCACGCTCACGGCCGCGCAGCGATGCGGCAGCAGCGCTGTCTATCGTCAGGAGCGTGTCGAGGGCGGCCTGCGGCTGGCTCAGCATCAGCGAGTCGGCTGCGGACAGCACGCCCTGCACATAGCCGCTGCGGTCAGCGCACGACGGCAGCAAGAGCAAAAGCACTGCCGCCGTCAGCACTGGACAACGTAAAATATTAATTATACGACAGATAATCACCACGCATTAATTTTCACTGATGGCTTTTATTGATTCTCCTATCTCAGGAGGCACTCAGGGGCATCCTTTCCGAGGAGCCAGCGGTACCAGAAGATCAGGTCGGAGTTGGATGAGTGGATGGCCTGATATCCCCTGTAGCCGTGATATCCGCCGGGGTAGATCATCAGCTCAAACTGCTTGTCGGCCTTCTGAAGGGCGTCGATAAGCTGGAGGGTGTTCTGCATGTGGACATTGTCATCGGCAGTTCCGTGGGTGATGCGGAGCATCGAGCCCTTGCCGCCGCGATACTTGTCGGCACGTTCCCATACACGGGTGAAGGCATAGCCCTCGGGATTGTCCTCGGGAGTATCCATGTACCTCTCGGTATAATGGGTGTCGTAGAGCTGCCAGTCGTACACTCCGCCGCCGGCTATACCGTACTGGAAGTAGTCGGCGCCGTCGGTCAGGGCCAGGACTGTCATCGTGCCGCCGAAGGAGAATCCGGTGATGCCGATCTTCTCAGCGTCCACGTAGGGGAAGGTCCTCAGGTACTTCACCCACTCGATGTAGTCGGCCAGCTCGGTCTGTCCGAGGGAGCGGTAGACGTAGTTGACGCCCTCCTTGCCGCAGTGGCCGGAGGCGCGGTGGTCGATCGATATCTGGATGACGCCCTCTATGGCCCAGAGCTGGTTGTTGCGGGAAGGAGCCTGCCATGTATCCATGACCGTACCGGAGTTGGGACCGCCGTACATGGAGACGATGACGGGATATTTCTTATTGGTATCCAAGTCTATCGGGAGACGGATCGAGGCCGGGAGGGTGTAGCCGTCCACTTCGATGAAGAGCATCTGCGCCTCAGCCAGCTTATAGTTGTCGTACTCAGGGCCCTTGGAGTCGCCGAGGACGGTGTACTGAGCCTTCTTGCCGCTTCCTATCTTCACTAAGACGGTCTTGGTGGGAGTCGAGACATTGGATATCTGGGCAGCGTAGTACTTGTTGTCGGGTGAAATCTGAACTGCCGAGAAGTTGTAGTCGCCGAATGAGATGCGCTCGGTGGTACGCTTCTTCAGATCCAGCCTGTAGACGTCATAACGGGTGGATATCTCGGCCCTCGAGGTGAAGAAGAGCACACCCTTGTCCTCGTCTAACTTGAGGATGCGGGTGCCCCAGTTGCGGCCCTCGGTGAGCTTGATGTACTGCGAGCCGTCGAAGGGCTGGAAATAGATCTGCTCCCATCCGTCGAAATCGCGGGTCATGTAGAAGCCGTCCTCAGTGAAGACCATATCGTCGATCCAGTCGATCCAGGTCCTCTGATGCTCCTCGTACAGAGGCTTCTTCGAGCCGTCGAAAGGAGATACCTCATAGAGTATCAGATGGTTCTGGTCCCTCGGCATCCAGGGCACCATGAACTTGTCCGACTCTGCGCTCCAGAACGGAGTACCGAAATACTGGTCGTCCTCGCGGTCGAAGTCAGCCCAGACGGTCTCGCCCGTGGTCAGATCGATCATGCCTATCTCCACCTTGGGATTCTCGTCCCCGGCCTTGGGGTAGCGGGTCTCGTTCAAGGTACCGTGCTTGCCCTTGGCGTCGTAGATAGGGAACATCGGCACGTTCGTGTCATCGAACTTGTAGTAAGCTAAGCGTTTGCTGTCCGGTGACCACCAGAAGGCCTTGTAGCGGGTGGCCCTGCCGAGAATCTCCTCGTAGTACACCCACGAGGACCAGCCGTTCAGGATCAGGTCCGAACCGTCAGTAGTCAGCGCGGTGTACTCGCCGGTGGCCACGTCCATCACGTAGAGGTTGTTGTCCTTGGTGTAGGCGATCTTCGTGGAGTCCGGCGAGAACATGGGATTGTCCACGGTCTTGCTCAGCTCCTCGAGGATGGCCGGCCGGACCTTGGGCTCCGGCATCTGATAGGGCGAGGTCTCCCCGGTCTTTATGTTGTAAAGACCCAGCTCGCGGTTCTCAGAGACAATAAGATTGCTCTTGTCATACCATCCAAGAGGCATGGGAATAGGACTTGTGATGCCCTCGGGCATTCCCTGTGCCACCTGCTCCAGAGTGAGACTCTGCTTCTCCCCGCTCTCCTGGGCATAGCCCACGGCAGCAGAAAGAAGAGCGGCGGCTGCTAAAAATATTTTTCTCATTTGATCAGATCTATTTGGGTTAAATAATCGATTTTGCAGCCCAAATTTAATTATTTTTCCACAAATTCCTAAAATCATACGGTCCTACAGCTCCGCCCAGTCAAACCAATAGTCCGCCGGATACCTCCAGCTGTCTTCCAGACATTCGGGGTAGCGCTTGCCCGAGAGCACCATCAGCACCGAGCCGGGCTCCTCCGCCCTCAGACAGTTGGCATATCCCGCCGGCACGCAGATAATCTCACTCCTGCGGTCCGATATCCGGTAAATCTCCGGCTTCAGGTCCTTTGACGGACTGTCCCAGTCATCCGGAGCCACGAACGCCATCGTAAAACTCCCGGCCACACACTGAAACCACTTCCGCTCAAACTGATGTCCGTGCCATCCGCGAACCATCCTTGTATCTATATTCCTTATAAAATAGTACCGTTCCACTCCCTCGAACGAAAAAGAGTTCATCGAGTGGATTGTACCGCGGCGGTCATTGAAAATCTCGCCCCGGATGACGGTTATCGGTTCTATATCCGTTCTCATATCCATCATTTCCAAACATTTTGCAGTGATGCCCCAAAGTTAATTATTTTTATTATTCCGAGGAAATCGAGTCCACCGGATTACGCAGCGCGGCCCTCCGGCTCTGGAGCGTGACAGTAACGGCCGTAATCAGGGACACCAGCACCAGCGCCACGAGGAATATCCACACCGGTACGGGACTCTGGTAGGGAAATGAGGAGACCCACCGGCGGATGATGAACCAGGCTACGGGCACCGCCATCCGACACGCAGACCCCATATAGCCCAGGCCGGCCGATGACCCGGTACTGTCCCATCTGTCCCACGTGTCCCGCACCGTGGGACACCGGGACAAGCGGGACAGCATGGGACATTTATTTTCTCATAAATATTGCACATCACGATAAAACCACTAACTTTGTCACTCGGAATTTTTTGCAAAATTTCCGAGTGATTTTACGCATATATGACTGTATATAAGCATATTGAAAACAAAGTACTGAAAAGCAAGGACGGAACCCTTTTCTTCACATCCTCCTTCCCTGGCTATGATGAAGAGTATGTCGGCCAGGTACTTTCCGGCCTGTGCCGGAAAGACATCCTCGTGCGCATAGCATTCGGCATATACCTCAAGCCCGTCAGAAGCCGCTTCGGCATAGTCTACCCCCAGCCCTCGGAGGTCGTAGCCGCCATAGCCCGTCGAGACAAGGCGAAGATACTGCCCTCCGGCAATACAGCAGCCTATCACCTCGGACTGACCACCCAGGTCCCGATGCGTTCCGAATACATCACCACCGGCTCGGCAAGAGTCATAAAGATAGGAAACCGCAGCATCGCCCTCAAACGCAGCGTACCCCGCAACTTCGCATACAAAGACCCGATGCTCCCCGTTCTCGTGCAGGCTCTCAAAGCCATCAAGGAAGAAAACCTCACCGAAGAGCACCTCGGCATCATACGCAGACTGCTTGAAGACCGTCCGCAGCAGGACACCTGGCAGCACGACATCCGGCTCGCCCCCGTATGGATAAGAAAACTCCTCACCGACATAAAAACCTCGATCGACCATGACCAGATGGATAGACAATAGCATTGCAGACCGCCTCTACATCCTTGACCACGTATCTTCCCTGAAAGACATCACACCGGAATCAGTCGAAAAGGACTGGTGGGTGACAGCCGTACTCCAATGCGTATTCGAATTGACGGCAGCCCCGTACATGTACTTCAAAGGCGGCACCAGCCTCAGCAAAGGCTGGAGACTCATAGACCGTTTCAGCGAAGACATCGACATAGCCCTTTACCGGGACTTCTTCCTCAATGAACTGCACAGAAGCTGCGCTGCCTGCGAGACCAACAACCAGATAATGAACCTCCGGAAAGTCTCCCGAGACTATGTCACCACAGTCCTCAGGACGGAACTCGAAGAACGGCTCAAAGCCAACGGACTCACCGGCTCCAGCATAGAAGCAGTCACCACCAGACAGACCTCCGAAGGGGAGAAGCCCATAGACCACGACAGCGACCCCACCGTGCTCAATGTCCACTACAAGAGTATCCTCAGCCCGGCCGACAAATACATCCGTCCCGTGGTCAAGATCGAAATCAGCTGCCTTTCCCTGAAAGAACCCTATCAGATACAGCCCATCCGCACCATCATATCAGAACATTTCCCCGAAGAAGATACCCGGACCGCCTCGGCCATCCCGACCGTCACACCCGTGCGTACCTTCCTTGAAAAAGCATTCCTGCTCAACGAAGAATACCAGCGTCCCAATCCCCGCACGATCCGGATGAGCCGCCACCTCTACGACCTTGAACGCATGATGGACACCCCATTCGCATCGCAGGCACTTGCAGACACCGCCCTCTACCGGACCATAGTCGAGCATCGGCGCAGATTCTACCGCATCAAAGGCATAGACTACGACACCGACCTGCCCGACCGCATCACATTCTGTCCTACCGGTCAATTACTCGACAGAATGGCCGAAGACTACCGCAACATGACCTCCAGCTTCATCTACGGCACCCCTCCGGACTTTGACACACTCATCGCCCGTATCAGGGAACTCCAGGACCGCTTCAGGCACTCTGGATAATCCGAAGCTCCCGGCTACTTGGACCTGCGCAGCAGTTCGCAAAGGAGACTACAGAGGACCTATCGCGTATGGATTTCATAGTTTGTTATGATTTGGTGCCATTTGGAAAAGCCACGCGAGTCTGTTTCCGCCCAATTGAGATAAAATACTAAAATTAAACGCCTTACACCGTCCGCAGGCACTACAGACTGGGGGCTACACCTCACAGTCTGTAATTTCCTCAGTCAGCATAATGCACTAAACTGATGTCGTTTATCGGCAAAAAATCAAAACAGACTCATAAAAGGTGAAAAAAACCGCCAAAAAACCGCCAAAAAACCGCCCTGTTAACTAAAAATTAATTAATTTTGTAACGATTATCCAAAATTCATAACCTATGAAAAGTTACAACCTGCTAAAAATCATACTTCTGGCCGGAGCGCTCACAGCCGGAATCGGATCAGTCCCGGCAGCGGGGCAAGTCACGGCCACCCCTCAGGACAATGAGATATTTGCGGAAATAGACAGAATGATGGGAAGGTACGACTACATCGGGGCACTGGCAGCGATGGACAGTCTCATAACGGTGGATGCGCAGGACTCCGTGGCGGTGGCAGCCATGCCGGAGCAGGAGCGGATGGTGCAGAAGGGGCTGCAGAGCCGCAGGGCGCAGTGCCTCAGGAAGATGTACCGCTACGATGAGGCGGTGGAGGCTCTCGGGGCGGTGGTCGCACTGGACCGGAAGGCCAACCCGGTGCCGGTAATGGCAGAGATAGCCGACTGCCGGATCCAGCAGGGAGACCTGACCGAAGCCCTGAATCTCTACGGGATAATCACCATGATCGACCCCGTGAACCTGTATTTCAGGGTACAGCAGACAGTGCTCTACTATTACTGCGGCCTGTACGAGGACTGCATCGCCAATGCAGAGATGGTGATGGCCGCGGACAGCATTCCCGCGATAGTCTCCCTCGCCGGAGACAGCTGGAACATGCTCGGGCAGCCCGACTCAGCCTTAGTCTGCTACCGGGAAGCCCTGCGGCTCAATCCATACAACGAAAAGGTCATCGACAAGGCATCCAGCATCCTGCTGGACCAGAAAGAGTACGGAGAGATCATGGAGATGACAGCACGGTATCTGGAAAAGGACACATCCCTCAATATTCTCGGTATTCAGGGAATGACTTACTACATCAGGAAGCAGTACCCGCAGTCCCTGAGAATCTTCGAGCGGATGCGGGCCCTCGGAGACTCCACCTACAGCACGAATTTCTACTTAGGATTGAACTACTTGGAGACCGACCCGGTAAAGGCCCTCTACGCCTTTGAGGACGCCTACCATGCCGATACCACGAACATCGACGGCGTCTACTACTACGCCTACTCCTTAGGCCGCGTAACCATCAGGGACTCCCTCACTCAGAGCATGTTCGACAAAGGCATAGAGCTGCTGCAGCCCGACCCGGACGCGATGCACCGGTTCTACTCAGCCTACGGGGACTGGCTGGTCAAGAAAGAGCGTTTCGATGAGGCCCGCGACAAGTACATCGCTGCCCGCAGCTACGACCCGGAGCGCCTGACAGTCCTCCCCTCCCTCGGCTACTGCTACGAGCGCCTAAAGGACTGGAAGAACGCCGCCAAGTATTACAAGGAGTTCATGGACCGCGCGGAAAACAAGGAGAGCGACGTCTACAACTTCACTAAAGAAGCTCTCGACTACGTAAATGGGAAACTCTTCATGGAAGAGAAGTAAAGGATAAACGAAATAATTTGTTTATAACGAAATTTTTATTCATATTTGTAACGTGTTTTTTTAGTTACAAATATGCGTACTCCTCTTCAAATACTCAGCCTCCTTATCATCCTGGCAGCATCCTCCGTCGCCGCTCAGGCCCAGGTAGCACGCAAGGACCTCGACTCAGTAATCTGGAACCTGAACCTCGAGGAGGTCGTGGTCACCGCCAAGAAAGTCGAGCGGGCGGCGGACACCGTGTCATTCTACGCCTCCACATACGCCGGCAAGGAGGACATCGTCCTTGAGGACGTTCTGAGGAAAATGCCGGGGATAGAGATAACCGGAGACGGACAGATAATCTACAACGGGCAGTGGATAAAGGACTTCTACGTAGAGGGCATGGACATGCTCGGCGGCAATTACGGAGTGGCCACCCGGAATCTCGACGCGCAGGACATCAGTGCCGTGCAGGTAATCGAGGACCATCAGGGCATCAAGCTGCTGCAGGGCCGGAAAAGAGGGGACGCACCGGCTATAAACATCAAGCTCAAGAGCACGGCCAAGGGGGCGTGGGCATCTTCCGTGTCAGCAGCCCTCGGCAGCCAGCCGCACCTGGCTAAGGACATATCCGCCAACCTGATGACCTTCCGGCAGAAAATGCAGCACATCACGGTCCTCAAGACCAACGACATCGGCACCGACCTGCGCAAGGAGATACAGGCCCCGTCCTCCCTCGGCTCCTCCGTCCTCGGCACCGGACTGATCCTGCCCGGCAGCATCTCCATATCAGACACCTATTCCTACCGGAACGACTCCTACAGCGCCTCGGTCAACCAGCTCCACAAGCTCAGCGAGGACGCCACCCTCAGCTTCAACGTCAACTATCTCTATGACGACGAGGCCCAGGACGCCGCCGACGTGACGACCTACCTCTCGGACAACGACAGCCTCCCCGCACACGTCGTCAGCGAGTCCAACCACGCCTCCGTCCGCCAGCACTACATCGGAGGGCACCTCGTCTACAAGCTCAACAGCGGGCAGAAATACCTCAACAACAACCTGTCCTTCAGCGCCTCCCTGCCTGCAGCCGACGGGCTGGTAAACGGAGCCGTGGACCAGCGCCTGTCCGGGCACAACATCTCGGTGGACAATACCCTGGCAGCCAATTACAAGCGCAGGAACGGCGCCGTGGCGGACGTCAACTGGCATCTGTCCTACGATGACAGGAAGGGCTCGCTCGGAGTTACGGACACAGCGGACGGCACCCTCTCACAGACAGTAAGGCAGCAGGTCTTCATGACAGACGGCTCCGCCTCGATACTCGCAATTACGGCTCCCCACGTGATGTTCAACTTAGATGCGGGATTCGACGCACGGTGGCAGAGAGCCGCGACAGCACTGAGCTCTGCCGGCGGAAACGGCTCCGGTACCCAGCAGATTCTCCAGCTCGGAGCCGCCGTCAGCCCGAGGCTGCTGCTGCACTGGAACAAGTTCCAATGGACGGTCTCCGCGCCCATTGGGGTCACATACTTCCATTCGGCCGACGGAGAGTGGCGGTACGACAAGCCGCTGCTCTCACTCAAGCCCTACACGGCCCTGAGCTACAAACCATCATCCCGTGTATCCATAGACCTTACTGCGATATGCGGCGAGAGCATGCCGCAGCCCCTGTCCCTCATGGCGCAGCAGCGCTACACCAACTACCGCACCACCATGTCCAATCCCCACCGCGTGGAGACAGTACTGAACCGCACTCTCAGCAGCTCCCTCTCCGCATCCTACAGCGACGTTTTCAACATGTTCTTCGGCAACCTCGCCCTGGTCTACGCCTGGTATCGCAACGGCATCAGCACAGCCTACAGTTTCACGGACGACATCATCAACTACGTCCTGCTGCCCCGGACCGCGGACCAGCGCACATGGCAGGTCTCCCAGAGCGCATCGAAGGGATTCTTCCTATGGAACTCCAAGATAAGCGAGTCGGTCAGCATCGGTACGACAAAAGGCGACTACTATGTCGGAGACGCAGTGCACGAAGGCCGCAGTGACTACCTGCAGGCCTCCCTCTCGTACACTGCGGAGTTTGCCAAGTGGATATCTTTCGGGACAGAGAACAGCTATTCCCTCTCCAGGCCCTACACCGACGGACAGGCGGGCGGCGTCACATACCATACCTTCTCCAGCATCGCCTCCCTCGGCATCTGGCCCCTCAGGCAGCTCCGCATAGCCCCCTCCGTGCAGTACTACTTCAACAACTACTACACCGACGGACGTCACAACGTATTCCTCGACTGCTCCCTCGAATATTACTGGGGCCGCGCCACCATATCCCTGCGGTGCGCCAACCTGCTTGACAACGACACCTTCCGCCGGATCAACGACAACGGTATCATCCGCTACTCCAGCGAATACCGCCTTCGCGGAAGGACCCTCATGCTCGGACTACGCATCAAGATACTTTAACAACAATAAAATTCACAGCCCTATGAAACTCAGACACATACTCATCACAGCCGCATCCGTCCTGGTTCTCGCCGGAGCCGGAATGAGAGCGGACGCACAGATTATCATGTCATACGCGGTAGACTCACCACAGCTGTCCTTTATATGGCAGAATACGGACAAGTTCGACGTCCTCGACTCCGCATACCTCACCGTCACCTACAGCCTGCGCTACCGCAGCTCGGAGACAGACGACTCCCTGAGCTACGAAGACCTGATGGACCTCCAGATGGGACGCGCGTACAACGCCTTCTTCAGCCGTAACCTGCGCGAGACCGACACGAAGAACACCGAGTCCATCAATACTCACATGTACTTCTCGGCCGCATATAATAGGGCCTTCCTCGGCTTCGACCTCCTGCTCGGCCACGATGAAGGCACACTGACGGAAACGAACCGCCTCCCCTACACCACAGAGGTAATCGAGTATACCGAACAGATTCCGTCCATCACGTGGGAGTACCTTCCGGAAGACACCCTTACCGTGATGGGGTACCTCTGCCAGGCAGCCACATGCAGTTACGGAGGCCGGGACTGGAAAGTGTACTACACCGACAGGATACCCCTGCCTTACGGCCCATGGAAGCTGAGCGGTGCTCCCGGGCTCATCCTCAAGGCCATGGACACCGAGAACAACTTCGTCTTCGAGTCGGTGGGCCTGACGCAGAAGTCCGCCCTCATCATCCGCTACGACTGGGACCGCAGGAAAATGAAGAAGGACGAATGGCGGAAATATGAGCGCCGCATCTACGAGCAGGCCGGAGTATTCGCCCGCAGCACAGGCACGAGGATACTTATAGTCAATGACGGTCCACAAGGCTCCCGCCGCCTCAGCGAAAACGACAACTGGTCAGAATACCACATCACCCTCGAGCGATAACCAGCCTCCGCAACGGCATCAAATCACGCAAATCACTGCCGCTGCGGCAAGGCCACGGAGACACAATCCAGCACACAAACACTACAGAGCGATCAACATCAGAAACACACCTCCGCAACGGCACCAAATAACGCAAAACGCTGCCGTTGCGGCCACACAGATAAAGGCCACCATACACGGACCCAGCCGCGAGGCGCCAGCCAGCGGCCGTCCGCAACAGCGCACCCAAAACGTGCCCCAGAACCCACCGCCGCCCGAATAGAAGAATACCCCCCGAACCGCACGCCCCTTCGGAGCTTCGGCACGAAGCGACCAAGTCTTCCCCCTCGGGGAAGGTAGGGATGGGGGTAGGAAAAGAAAATGCTGCGCATTTTCCTCCCTTGCTCCCCACAAAAAAAGGAGCCATCGAACGATGACTCCTTTTTTTGTGGAGAGCAAGGTTCCAGAATGCATATAATCGTACTTCTTTGCATGTATGCTGACGGCTAAAAATCCTATCCAGTAGTCATGCAGACTATCGCCTCATACTCTGACGTATCAACGCATCAAAGATTGTCGGTACCTGTTTCAGTCCCTGTTGAACTTATCCATTTCACTTCGCTTTAGTTCATCTACGACCTTCTTGTAGGGCTTCATGGCATTCGAGTCGCTGTGTCCCGTCCACGACCTTATGACATCCTCCGGTATTCCTAGATACATGGCGTTAACAACAAATGTTCTCCTCGCGCAGTGCGTAGTGAGAAGCTGCCACTTCTCGAACACCTCCTCTATCCTTTTGTTTCCTGAATACGATACAAGCCTTATCTTCTCATCAAGAGATGCCTTTATCCCGATATCCTTAAGACCTCTGTTCATTACCTGATTCGCATACACAGGAAATACCCTATTGTCCTTATACTTCATGCCTCTGTATTTATCCAGGAACATCCTTGAATGCTTGTTCAATTCTATGCGCAGTATATCGGTTGTCTTTTTTGTCACTACCGATATGGAGTTTTCATGTACATCCGTCCATGCCAGTTTCTGCACATCCGAATAGCGCAGTGATGTGAAGCAGCAGAAACAAAAGACATTCCGTATATTGTCCAGGAATGTTTTCTCCCCAAGGTCAAGAGAGCAGACAGTCATAAGCTCCTCCCACGACAGGTATATCACCTCTTTGTCGTAATTATGTATCTTCACACTGAATGTCTCATGCGCCCTTCCGTTATAATATCCATTCCTATAAGCCCATCTTACGAACCATTTGAGAACAGCGATATTTTTTGATACAGTTGAGTTCCTGTATCCTCTGTCTACATACCACCTGACGATGTTCTCCAATGTCGCGTTCGTTATGTCTGACACGCGCATTGTCGGCATGAATTCATTAAGATGCTTCTGAAGTGTTCTTAGCTTCGCAATTGTTCCCTTGCTCCAACTGCTTAGCACAGACTCAGATTCTACAAATCTGTCTATTATATCAGATAAGCTTTCAGAAGTATCCTCTTTATCACTGTTGATACCGAGAGTTGATTCTACCTTTGCTCTCAGTTCGTCCTTTGACGGTATTTTGCCCCCTCTCTCGAAAAACACAAAAGCATCATCCACGGCATCAAGATAATTCTGTATCTCGCGGTTGATCTTTGATGCCGGAGTTTTATGCACTCCGTGAAACGTATTTGGTCTGCACCTCTGCGTCTCCGTGCTCCATCCCTTTATGCTGATTCTGTATCCGGGGTTGAAACACACAGTCTGTTCAGACCATCTGACACGGAGCTTCAGTCGTGCGTCATCCTTTCCCGGTTCCTTTGCCGGAAAGAAAAGGCAGTTGTACCTTATGTTCATATTTAGTCTCGAATATATCACCTTCTCCTGTGAGAAGCCACCTTGCAGATATACCGAAGTCAGAGACAAGGCACGCAAGCAGTTCGGGCTTGAGTACTCTTGTAGCCGGCTCCTTCCTCACCGTGCAGACGTTCCAGTAGTTCGCTCCGCAGCGAGAGGTGACAGTCCCCAGTCCACGTACTGCCCCGGTTTGCTTCAAGACTTCCACCGCCTTGAAGAACCGCTCGGTAATCTTCTGTCCTACAGGAGAGATGTTCATTTCATTTCATTTTACTCTATTCAATACTATTTTGTCGTCATCATAGTCTGCGATGAGTGAGATACGGTCATCGGATATATCGAACCATCTTGTCAGAGTATCCCCGTAATAGGTTACCTCCCACTCCATGCGGATAGATCCTCCATATGTTATGCTGTAATGAAACATCCCTCTGTATCTCCAGTCATTTTTGCTTTCAGACCAATAGTAATGCTGCACTGCGTCATCTGTGAAATCCAGGAACTCCAGTCTATGGTAACTTGTGTCCGACGGCCAGTCCATATAATCATCCCACCACTCCCTGCTTATCTCCACGCCCTCCCACACTGTTCCTGAGAACTCGTTGGTAAACGATTTCTGCTCGCATGACGAAAGAAGAACTGCGGACAAGATTATAAATAATGACAGGTGTTTCATTTTTCAAGCCTTTTCAAAAGTTCGTCGATCTTGTTAGTGAGTTTATCTATTTTCTCCTGCTGCAAGTCAAGCTTGCGGTACATCCGGATCAAGTCATCGTTGGGCACGAATTCCTCATTGTTTCTGTACATCTTGCCTTTTCCCATCAGCAGCCATTCCGTATTCAGTTCGGGAAACGCGTCCGATATTTTCCTTAATGTAGACTGGTAGATGCCGTCCTTGATGTTGTTGACATATCCGCGCGACAGCCCGCACTTCTCAGCGAAGTCTATCTGACTCAGTTGCTGTGACTGAATGAATAAAAGCAGTCTTTCCTTAACCGTTAATGCCATGTCGTCCATAGTGTTTAAAATAGTTTTTCGGGAAATCTTTCATAATTAACTTTATTATTCTCTGTTCTGCGCATAGCGTCAGTCATCCTGTAATCCCTTGCCTCGGCAGTTCTTATGAACTCAGCATCAGGACAAGATTCAAGAACTATTGACTGTATGTCGTCCAGTGAACATTTGAAAAACTCCTTGCGAGTATTCACCGCGTTAACTCTTGTTTTTTCAAGTTTACGATGAAGCAATGTCTCAAGTTCGGGAGCATTTTCAGAGAAAATCATGGCATGGATATCAAATGGAAAGGGGACACTTGCGTCGCCAAGTTCGTTCACTCTCTCCGTAGGGTCAAGTCTTCTTGTCATTCCCACTTTGTATACATCATCGCCGAAAGAGCCTATGTTTGATATTACATACACATAGCCGCGCTTTGTCTGCTGCGCCATTGACAATGCCCTCTGTCCGTTATCCACTGCCTCTGCCAGCCTTGCCTCAAGCTCAGCAATCCGTTCGCGCATCTTCTCCATCTTCGTCCCCGTAAGACCTTCCACCTCCGAGCGGGCCTTGTCAAGTGCAGCCTGATATGCTTCCTCTTCCCTCTTTGCCTTGTTGTATGCCGCCTCAGCCTCCCTCCTTGCTTTCTCCTCCTCCCTTATCCTCTCGCGCTCCTCACGCTGACGGTCTTTCTCCTCCTGTTTCTTCAATCTCATCTCGTAGGTGTATTTAAGCATATCGAGTTTAAGTTTCTTATAGCGTTCTGATATTGCTATCCCCTGTTTGACGTATACATCATTTATAGCCTTATACGATTTCTCTATACGTTCGCTCATTTTCTCAAAGTTGCTCCACGACACATTCATTATGAATGAGTCGCACTCCCCGTTGAATGCGCGGAGCATGAGTTTCTTCTGACGGCCGACCATCTTCTGTCCATCTGAAAGACTTCCGTTCCATGTTATATTTTCACCTCCGGAAATTGCTGTTCCAAGTTTAATCATATGTTTTTCGGAGTCCACGATATCGACTATTTTCTTCTTGTACTCCTCTGAGGAGTCAAACTCAAAATGAGGCTCGTAAACTCCATACTCAGCCGAGTCAATTGAATCGCGGAATACATCAACCTGCTTTTTGAGTTCGTTATAAGTGGCAAGGCCTTCGTTGTACTTTGCCTCAAGAGAGGTTATATTATCCTCCAGGTCTGAAAGCTTGCGTCTTGCATCAGCAGTCATGCGCGAGCATTCCAGTTCCGTATCCCTCATCTTCTCCTTGATGTACTTCTCAGCGTCCGCCATCTCCTGATAACGCGATAACTCTTCGATCCTGGCTTGGAGATTTCTATTCTCCAATGTCAACGAATCGCATTTATCGCACAGTTCCTTTATTCTTGCGTACTCTTTCTTTTTTAGGAAATCAAATGGCATATATATGTTGTTTTCATTGTACTCTATCTTGAAAAATCATCTCAGCCTATGCGATACAGCAACTTTCATCACATTGACTTTTTTACCGCCATCTCGCTCTCCGACATTCCGGACAGCATCTGTGTCAGCATTCTGTTCGTTTCGGCAAGACTGGTGTTCATCCTGATGAGCGACTCTACCTGAGAGCGCAGCATGGAGTTTTCCACGCGCAGATCATGCTCCTCTTGCGCTGTGCGTTTCGGGGTATCGTCGATCATGCTTCCGCTTCCGGTCATGAGCCACGATAGGGAGATTTCCCTGAATCGGTTGCAGACCTTATTGGCGAACAGCTCGGTCACCTGGCTCCGACCACCCATTATGTCGTAGAATTTCTGAGACGACACACCGACTTCCTTGGCCATCGCGTTGAACGACATCCCGAGCCAGTTTGACAGCTCCCTCAGTCTTTCCTGCTGTGTCATTTTGCAGCCGCTGATTTCACTCTGAATGTTCCGCATATCTCAAAATTTATCCTTGTACCGCCACCGCCGCCATCCCGACAGCACCATTTGCATCCTCTGCAAGCCCCCTTTTACCTATAATTTGTACTAACATATTGTTTGTTCTTACCAACTCTTCATTTGTTCTCGATATGGTCATATTTGTCTTGGTGATGCACTCCATCTGTTCTATGAGCCGGGTTATGTTCTCCTGCTGCATACGCACCATTTGCATGAGGTTTATTCCCGATCTGTCTGTATGATCATCAGTATAATCGGACTTAAGTATCTCCCCATTGCCGCCAACAAGCCAATCCCTTGACACACTGGGAAAAGCATTTACTATTCTGTCAAACATATTTGCGGGCACATCCTGCTTTCCATTGACGATTTTAGACACAGTTGCCCTGTCTGACTGAATCATCTCGACGAAGTGCTGTTGGTTTCTGATCATGTTGTTCTGCTTAAGGAATTCTATAAGTTCCTTAACCCTCTTGTTCTGTTCGGAGTTTTTGAAATATGCTGACATTTTATTTGTTTTTTACAAACATTTTATTTATCTTTGCAAAACAATAGCAACACAAATATAATGTAAGTTATTGAGTTTTACAATACTTTGGTAAAAATTGACATTGTATGAACATTAGAAAAATTGAAAAGTTCTGGGCAACCCTGGAAAGAAGAGAGAGAACAAAGCTCGCTAAGGAGGTTGCAATGCTTACGGGGAAGTCGGTCAACGGAGTCTTCAACTGGTTCAGGGGAGTAAGTATCCCACAGAGCAGGACAGATAGGAGAATCCTTTCTGAAAAGACGGGAATCCCCGAGAACGACATGTTTGAATGGATAGAGGTGGAGGACGAATAATGGACGCAAGCACCCCCATATGGCAGCTGACCGTAGGCGAGTTTATAGAACTCGTCGACAAGTCAGTGTCGGCATCTATGGGCAGAATGTCGGACTCCGTAAGGGAGGCTGAACACCCCTCATGCCCCAAGTATGTCTATGGTCTTGACGGATTGGCTAAACTGCTGGGCATAAGCAAGAGCAAGGCCTATAACGTGAAGCGTTCGGGGGTGATTGACGGAGCGATACGGCAGAACGGCAGGAGCATCATAGCGGATGCCGAGCTTGCCGTAAAGCTCTTCGGAGAGAGTAATCGGAAACATAAACACAGATAAGCATGAAACGAATCACACTCAACTCGCTCACCATGACAAATTTCAAGGGCGAGAAAGAAAGAACAACCGTCTTCAATGACGGACAGACATTCATCTACGGAGCCAATGGAACGGGAAAGAGTCGTCACTACGACGCCTTTCTGTGGCTGCTGTTCGGCAAGGATGCGCAGGACAGGCAGGATTACGAAATCAAGACCGTGGTTAACGGAGAGCCGCTACACAAAGTGGACTCCTCTGTTCGGGGAGAGTTCACCGTAGATGGTGAGAAGCTGACAATGAAAAGAACCCTTGTCGAGGATTGGGTAAAGCCAAGGGGCCAGTCCGAGCAGGTATTCAAGGGAAACCACACGGATTATGAGTGGAACGGCGTGCCGGTCAGCGCAACCGAATACAAGCAGAAAGTAAGGGACATAATCGACGACTCTGCTTTCAAGATGCTGAGTAATCCTGAGTACTTCGCCTCGCTTCCGTGGCAGAACCAGAGGGAAATACTCTTCTCGATGGCGGATGTTCCGGATGATGTAGAGGTTGCAATGAGCGACAAGTCGCTGTCCTCCCTTATCTACAAGATAACCGGGAAGAGCGTGCAGGACTATCGGAACGAGCTTCTTGCGAACAAGAAAAGGCTTAATCAGGAGCTTTCGGGAATTCAGCCGAGGATAGACCAGACGGTGAAGATGATTCCCGAGGCTGATGACTTCTCCGCGATAGAGAAGCGGATGTCCGAGATAGATCTCGCTAAGGAAGATATAAATACCCTTATGTCTGACAGACGCAAGTCAGTTGCCGACCTGGAGAAAAAACAGAAGGAGATAACTGGTGAGATATCCTCCATCTATGCCCGCCAGCAGCAGATAGAGTCAGGGGTAAAGGAAAAGGTAATGAGTGAGTACAATGCTGCCTGCTCGCATAAGTTCAAGGTAAAATCGCAGTTGGCGGAGGCCAAGTCCAGACTATCCGCAATGGAGTTCGAACTGGGCACCGTCATTGACGGACTCAAGTCAAGAAAATCCACGCTCGCTGATATGAAATCGGAGATAGAGGCGATACGAAAGGAGTATACCGATGAATACGCCGTTTCGTTCTCGGGCAGTACCGTATGCCCATACTGCGGAAGCGACCTCCCTGATAAGATGGTCGACGAGCTTAAGCAAAAGTTCTCCTCGGAGAAGAAATCGAGACTGGATGCAATAACAGCAAGGGGAAAGTCGAAAGGCGAGTCTATAAGCAGGATCGAGGCGGAGATTGAGGCGGGAGGTAAAAGGATTACGGAGCTGGAGACAGCAATACTGGAGGCGAGGAAGAACGCCGAGACCCTTGATGAGGTTCTTGCCAAAATTCCTGAACCTGAGATGCCGGAAATAAACTTTGAGGACAATGTAGAGTGGAGCGGTCTTGAGGAAAGGAAGACAAAACTTCGCGAATCCATGCCTGATGCGTCCGTGGACCTGTCAGACCTGCAGGAGAAGCTGGCGGGACTTGACAAGGAGAGATTCTCACTTGTCGAGCGGTTCTCGAAGAAGTCCATCATAGAGAAGTTTAACAAGGAGATCGAGTCCCTTAATGCAAGAGGAAGGGAGCTGTCGCAGATGATAGCCGATATCGAGAGGGAGGAGGGTCTTATCACCGCCCTTACGAGGAAGAAGATAGAGATGTGCGAGAGCAGGGTCAACTCGATGTTCACCCTTGTAAGGTTCAGGCTCTATACCTATACCAATGACGGTAATCCAGTCGAGACCTGTATTCCTCTTGTTGACGGAGTGCCGTACGGCACGGCCAATACAGCCAGGAGAATCAATGCGGGGCTGGATATCATCAACGCACTGCAGAAGCACTTCGGAACAAGTGTCCCGGTGTTCCTGGACAACCGGGAGAGGGTCAATGAGGTTGTTCCCGTTGATGCTCAGACGGTGCACATGTTCGTGACAAATGACAAGGAATTAATCATCAAGTAATAAACTATTGAGATATGACACAGACACAGAATCAGCCGGTAAGTGTTCCGGCAAAGCCCGAGAAGGGCACGGTAATCTACGAGGTTGCGGGAAATCCGGTCAAGCTGTCCCCTACTATCGTAAGAAACTACCTCACCAAGGGTGACGGGAGGGTCACCGACACAGACATTACTCAGTTTATCAGCATCTGCCTGTTCAACAAGCTGAATCCTTTCCTTAACGAGGCGTACCTCATCAAGTACGGCAGTCAACCGGCACAGATGATAACCTCCAAGGAGGCGTACTTCAAGAGGGCGGAGGCGAACGAAAGCTATGACGGCTACCAGGGTGGAGTGATAGTGCAGAAGGGCGACGAGATGCAGGAGCTGGAGGGAGCGTTCATACCAAAGGGCTGGGAGCTTGTCGGAGGATGGGCGAAGATATACCGCAAGGACAGGAAGTATCCTGCTGTCGCAAGGGTCAATCTTGAGGAGTATGACAAGAAGAAATCGACGTGGAACGAGAAGAAGAGCACCATGATAACCAAGGTGGCCAAGGTTCAGGCCATGCGTGAGGCGTTCCCTTCGCAGCTCGGGGCTATGTACACCAGCGACGAGGTGAACACCAGGGATGCCGAGTACGAGGACATATCCGCCAGGGTGGAGATGGAGAAGGCTGCTGAGGCCAACTCAGAGGAGGTTGGTTTCGAGACTGCCGGGAATGATGCCGCCCAGGCGGCGCATGACGATATGCCGGGCGACGGTGCCCCCAGCGCAACACCTGGATTCTAGTGATATGATTCTCAGGGTTCTCGGAAGCAGCTCGGCAGGCAACTGCTACATTCTTGACAACGGAAAGGAGGCTCTCGTGCTGGAGTGCGGGGTCTCCCTTTCCAAGGTCAAGGAGGCGGTCGGATATGATATATCCAGGATAGCCGGGGCGTTCGTAAGCCACGAGCACAACGATCACTGCGGCCATGCAGGGGAGTTCATCGCGGCGAGGATACCTGTACATATGTCTGAGGGAACTGCAAGAGAGAAGCAGTTTTGGGGGAATAGTATCAATATCATCAGGTCTTTGACAAAGGTAAGCGCAGGAGAGTTCTCCATCCTTCCTTTCGACGTCAGGCACGATGCCGCCGAGCCGATGGGTTTTCTCATACGGCATGATGAGACTGGTGATATCCTCTTTGCAACCGACACCTATTATATAAAGTACCGCTTCCGGGGACTTTCGACGATGATGATAGAGTGCAACTATGACAGGGGTATCGTAAACGAGAACACTGAGAGCGGGAAGCTGCATCCGTCTGTGAGAAACAGGATAATAAAAAGTCACATGAGTCTTGACACGTGTATTGACACCATTCTTGCCAACGACCGGAGCAAGATGATGAGAATTGTACTCATTCATCTGTCAGCAGGGAACATGGATGCGAATGAGGCTGTAAGGAGAGTGTCGGAGGCTTCGGGAATAGAGACACTGGCCGCGGTTCCCGATATGGAGATAAATATTAACAGAACACCTTTTTGAAAATGACGCTTGAAGAAATAAACAAGGAATGCGAGAGGATGCAGGAGTTCCTGGAGATTACGGCATCCGATGATCCGGATGAGCTCGTGCAGAGGCTCACGGAGATAAACGTCTATCTTGCCAGGTCTTCGAAGTTGCTTGCTGATGCAAGGCTTCTGCAGAGCGAGAGGATACGGAAGGAGGTGGAGGACAACATGGGCACCATCAGAATGCTGTCGGCCACGCTGGCAAAGAAATATATAGATGCGCTGGCAAGCGAGGAGTCCCACGCGGTTGACTGGCTCGACAGGCTGAACCGCAGTTTTGTCCATGTGGGGGATAATATACGGACACAGATTAGCTTCGCCAAGGAGCAGCTGAAACTCACGCGAAGCGGCTATTAGGGAAAATATTTTGAATTATTTTTTGCAAAAAGTTTAATTTTACATACCATAATAAGTGAAATTTAGTCGCGGTTTTAGATAGATTTTCCGCAGACAACCCTCCGTAGTACTCCTGAGAGGGTAAGGAGTTGGGTTCGACGTTGCCTCATAGGCTGTGCGGGGTTCGATTCCCCGCCGGAGGGCACCCCGGGTTTAGGGGAGATTTGACAAATTGTTTAAGATACTCAGGCGGTCGGCTGTGAAGTCCACCGCTTTACGGAGAGTTGGCAGAGCGGCCTAATGCACCTCATTGCTAACGAGGAGTGCGGAAACGCACCGGAGGTTCAAATCCTTCACTCTCCGCAGAGGTAAATATTATGGAGTACAAGGTATATAATTCGGAAACCTGCCTGTGCGACAGGGCAAGAATGAAGACGATGCCCTATATAAGGGTGAAGAAAAGAAATTACTATGTCGCGATAAGCCGTGAGGTGTGGCCCATCCTCGGAATGGATGCGGATGATGTAGACAATCTGAGGATAGAGTTCCTTAACAACCCCGACAGACCGGATGAGTGGTTTGTAAGGAAAAGCGGGAAAGGAATCAAGGTCAGGCAGACAACCCAGGGGAGGCTGTACATAAGCAACAAGGAACTTGTCATGACTATTCTCGACAAGTGCCGCGAATATGAAAGGGTCACATTCCTTGTTGCAAGGGAGCCGGTGGAGGAAGGAAGTGACATCCATGCGCTCCTCTGGAGGAAGGGTGAGAATATAAAGTTGAGATCGAGGTGATTTTGTTCGTTTCACTTTGGCTTTAGTGTATTAGTGTGTTTAGGACAACGACAGCAGTGATGCTCTCGCGGTCAACCGATCCAGGCACGTAGTTTAAACGAAAAACGGGGTTCTATCCATTCCCCATCCGGGTTCCGACACCCGGCGTGCCGCAAATTAACAATAAAATCTATCAGAGATGAAAAACAGAAAATGGATTAAGTTTTATGACGGAGGCAGCTCAATTGAAGTCGGTTCTCCTGCAGGCAGGGGCACTGAGCACTGCGACAGGATTGTGTTCAGTTCCATGGATGAGCACAATTTCTCGAATGTGTTCCTGACCATAGACGAGGCAGAGGATTTGATTGACTTCCTACGCAAACTTATAGCCGACCAGAGAGAGTGGTTGGCGCAGAACGACAACAAGTGATGACGGTATACTTTGTAGGAATTTGATATGGCGAGAAAAGCAAAGGAAACGGCTAAGTATTTCTCCCATGACAGCAATGCCAGGAATTCCGACAAGCTGATAAGACTTCGTATGCGGCATAGCGCAGCCGGATACGGTGTCTACTTCATGATTCTCGAACGGCTGAGAGAGGAGCCGGATTACATGAGTATCAAAGATTATAATATCATAGCCTTTGATCTTCGTGTTGATGCTGCTCTCGTTAAATCAGTTATTGAGGACTTCGGGTTATTTGTCTTTACCGAAGACGGTAAGTACTTCTACTCCGAAAGTTTCAGTAAGCGGATGGGTATCATGGACGAGACAAGAAAAAAGAGGTCCGAGGCAGGCAAGTCAGGAATGGCCAGCAGGTGGTCAAAAGACAAAAATTCCAACGATGATATAACCGAGTTACAACAAAATGATAACAATGTTATAACAAAAGGGGGTGAAAAGGATAACAAAAAAAATAAACAAAAAGAAAAAGAAATAAAAGAAACCTCACCTAAAGGTGAGTCAAAGAAAGCCGCTGACGCGACTTTCTCACCAGCCCATGAAAATCAGTTTGAAGATTTTGAAACTGATACAGGCAGTCCTCCCGAAACTCATGAAGAAGAAAGAAAAAGTTGCGCGAAAAAGAAAGAAGAGCATGACGCGGAGCTTACCGAGAAGCGCAGGCAGAAGTTCTACAACAGCCTTGTTCCCTACGTTCAGCAGTACGGGAAACAGATGATCAGGGAGTTCTACGACTACTGGAGCGAGCAAAACAAGAGCAGGACGAAAATGCGCTTCGAGATGGAGAGAACATGGGACACGGCTAAGAGACTTGTCCGCTGGGATATGAACAATAAGGATTTTAAGAAACGTGATTATGGATGCGAAAAGCAGAAAAGATTTGGAAACACTGCGCCTGACGATTTTAAGGGAAAGGGGTCGACAGAGCTATAATATCGGCACAGACATGGAGGATGCTCTTACAGTGCTGCAGGAATCATACAGGGCCCTTGTCAATGCGACCGGACACGAGATAAACGGAACTCCGGAATATTTAGGCATTGTAGCAAGGTGGTTGTGCGGACAAGGGAAAAGCGGACTGCTGCTGTACGGAGGCTACGGCCTAGGCAAGACCACAACACTTCGGGCTATTCAGTACACAATGCGTTTTCTCTGCCCCGACAAGGCGGTGAGATATTATCTGTCAAAACAGGTTGTGGGGCTTAACACGGACGATCTAAAGTCATTGCGCACAGGTGATGCGCTGGTGATGGTCGACGAGTTGGGCCGGGAGCAGAACGAGCGCAGGGAATACGGCAATACCTCCGAACCGCTCATTGAGATTATCCGATACCGCGAGGATAAGGGACTGCCGACAATACTGGCCTCTAATCTTGTCGATGAAGAGCTCTCTGAGAAGTACGGCTCCTACATCAGGGACAGGCTTTTCGGATCGTTCAGCAGAATCTATTATGACGGCAAATCATTCAGGGGAAATGATAACGTTCACAGACAGGCAGTTTGACATCCTGCTGTCGCAGATGTCGAGGCTGTACGCCGATGTGCGAAAGCACAGGCTTCCCAACAGGACATACAACACTGCAAGGATGATGATGCGCACCATGCAGAAGAAGAAAGCACGCAGGGACAGAATGAGAAAGGATGAATGAACGCCATTTCTGAGTTATCCTGGCACCCGAGTCCTGTATCTGTAAATTTTACAGATTTATTTGAATAATAATTGTATCTATCAAAAATAATCACTATCTTTACATCGTAATCGAAAACACAAAACAACATGGAAAGAATTATTGACAAAATCATGGAGGTCAGCGGATATTTGTATCCGTCCGTCCTCATCATTACCGGAGTTGTCGCGCTTCTGTGCGCGGTATTCGAGTTTCCAGAGGCAAATCATCAGTTTGCGCTGGGAGGCGTTGCCTTATCATTCGGCATCATCACTCTTATCGATGAGACCAGCGGCAAATGAGTTCGTTTGCGGTGACTGCGCTCTGCTAGAACCGTCTCCCGAGTATCTGTCGGTGAGGGATAAGAAACCTCTGCTGGGCAGATGCAAGGGGTACAGATATATGGTTCTTCTTTCGGAGCACAGGAATTGCGGAATGTTCAGGAAAAAGGAATAGTCATGGAAAATCTGTTCAGAACAAGGATTAAGGAGCATCTTGACTCCGTTGCTGCCGGAGATCCGGTATTCGCTGAGAAGTACGGCAGTAAGTCGAAGAGCCTGGACGAGTGCTGCGACTTCATATGTACGCAGGTTAAGAAGTCCGGGCGTACCGCCTTTGCCGATGATGAAATATTCTGCATGGCAGTCCACTACTACGATGAGGAAAATCCGGGAGAAATAACTGACGGCTCATCCGCAGGATGCAGTGTTGTCTGCTCCGCTCCTGGATATGAGCTCAGCGAGATTGAGAAGGAGCAGGCCAGGCAGGAAGCTCTTGATGAGTATCGAAGAGGTCTGCTTGACGACATGAAGAAGTCCTCCGTAAGAAGCAGGCCTGAGCCTAAGAAGGAAGTTCAGTCCGAAACCCCAAGCCTTTTCTAATATGGGAGCGGAAACAAAGATACGCAGGCAGGTAAGGATGATGGCAATGAGGCGCTACCACGGAGACCCGGGCAGCATTGCACCGGCTTTCGGGAAATGGGCGATGCGCAGCATACCGCAGCATAACGCCTATCTGTCAAAGGGAAATGCATGGTGCTCCGAGTGCGGATGCTCATTCCACGTCAATTCTGATTGCAAAAAGGCAGTCTGCCCTCAATGCGGACAGATGCTTGATATTGTCAAGTCAAGACACAGGAGTTTCTCTGATTTCAAATACCTGCAAAGCCTCGAGGCGTGCGGAGAGTGGCAGATCGTAAACACGTATCTGCTTTACGAGAGCTTCCGGAAAGGGCATTGTGCCGAAAGGGTTCTTGTAAAGGTCTATCAGTTCTGGATTGACGGCAGGGGTAAGAAGTATCTTTTCTCACGAGGGTTGAAACTGATGGCTAACAGATGCAGGCAGCCTTTCGCTGTCTATAATGATATGACCATGCGCCGAAGCTGGTCCGAATACTTTTACAGGAGCTGGTGCATATCTGGCTCATATCCCTACAACAGGATTACATCGATGCTGAGGCAGAGACTCGGAACATCTTCCATGCACGGATGGGATGCCGTTGATGTCATTGATGCGGTTCTCTTCTCTCCACGATGCGAGACGATGTGGAAGGCAGTACAGTATAGGCTGGCTCTTTACTTCGGAGGATACGGAGCAAATAACGGATATACATGGTGGAGGTCAGTCCTTATAGCCCTGCGCCACGGATTTGACTTCAACTCCGTCAGTCATATTTCCGATTACTTCGATTATCTGAGCAATCTTGAGGAGCTGGGAAAGGATACGAGGAGTCCAAGATATCTGTGTCCGGCCGACTTCAAGAAGGCGCATGATGAGGCTTTGGAGAAAGTCAGGCGCAAACGCGAGGATGAACAAAGGATGGCCGAACTGGAGGAAGACCGCGAGAGAGCATCCCTTGTCTGCATGGCTATGGATGATAACTCTGTTCTTAACAGGGATTATCGTGAACGGCTCGGAAATTTGCTGTGTTTTGCTTTCACTTCGGGCGACATTACCCTCTCCCCTCTTGCATCGGTGGGTGAGTTCTACAAGGAGGGCGAGGAACTGCATCACTGCGTGTTCGAGAACAGATACTACGAGAAGGATAATTGTCTGATTCTTGACGCTGCCGTAAAGGGTGAGCGTACTGAGACAATAGAGATAGACCTGTCCTCGATGCAGGTTGTTCAGTGCCGCGGCAAGTACAACCAGGCTTCGGAATATCATGATATGATACTCAATGTCATGAACTCAAATATGTATAAGTTGAAATCTTTAATGAAATAATAGTTATAATCTAAATAGTGTAAAAAATGATTGCAAAAATTATTATGTACGAGTCCAGGTGCGACAAATGTAAGAAGATATTTTCCTACGACCCCCAAGACAATAGCTCTTCCTTGTTTTCAAGTAGAACGTTTTTGGAAAATAGCATGAACTCTCATGGATGGAAATATATTAATGGCAGGCTGTATTGTCAAGAGTGCGCAAATAGAGCGCAAGGAGGTGAGCTATGAAATCAATGAACAAAACCTACAAAATCCAGCTGCCTCGGAACAAGGAGGCGCAGAACATCAGAACAAACATCAAGGACGGCACTATCAAGGTGGAGGTCGAGCTGAAGGAGAAGTGGGAGCCTAGGGGCGGGGATGTATGCTATATTGAAGGTGATTATCATTATGTGTTCATTTTTAAAGAGGTAATATGCGACTATGTATTATATTCATACATACATCTTTGCCTTGATACGGATACATTATCCTATAAGATGAAGGATAATATTGTTTGTAGTACTACGGGTATAAAAACTCTCCGTCACGCCACCGACTCCGAGAAGCAGCTGCTGTTCGATGCCTTGGCCAAGGAGGGCAAGATGTGGGATGCCGAGAAGAAAGCGGTGGTGGACTTGCCGAGGTGGAGGGCGGAGAAAGATTGTCGTTATTATTATGTCAAAATCAGCGATGCAACAGTTCATTTAGCTGATGATAATCGCTTCGAGGTTGATAATAACTTGTATGAAAGTGGCAACTACTTCAAGACCAAGGAGGCCGCCGAGAGAGTAGCCGAGCAGATACGCGAGATTTTCAAGAACTCAAAAGCGGAATAATTATGATAGCCGAGTTGAAGAAAGGAGGTGAGAAATGAAAACCCCCGAGCAGATTAAGGCGTGGCTGGAGGCCCAGCCGTGGTATGAGCAGTTCAAGAGTAGGGTATTAAACGATTCTTCCCCATCGGAGGATAAGCGTAAAATATTGAATGGTGAGCTTGGGGAAATAACCATTTTTTGGGCTTTTCTCTGGCCTAATAATGAAATAGCGATATGGGAAAATGCAAACCGGCAATTTCTTGAATGGTACAATGAAGAAAATCCCGATTGACATCATGCTGCACGACCAGTTCATCGCCACCCTGCGGATGCCCCTGCGTCCGTGGCCGTTCACCGAGGACGAGGTGAGAGAGTTCGTCCTGAGTAAACTTCCCACTCTGAGGGGAGAGGATTTTAAAGTTGCGTTTTAAAACAATAGTTATGAGGCAAATACTCTTTCGCGGTTACAACCGCAAGAATAACAAGTGGCTCTACGGCTACTACCTTATAAACCGGGGACAGCACTTCATCTGCCCCGAGGGTATTCAGAATCCCCTTGCATCGTGGGAGGATTTCGTGGTCGAGGAGGAGAGTGTCGGGCAGTGTACGGGAGTCAAGGATAAGGCCGGAAAGGACATATATGAGGGTGATGTCATCAGCGGCAGCAATGGCAGTATCAACTGCCGTGAATGGCCTTTCAAGCGTGTGATTCAGTGGGAGGAAAATAGGCAGGGATTCAACACTCCGTCATGGGGATATATGGATAGAACGCATTATTACAATGTTATCGGCAATATCTACGAGAACAAGGAACTTTTGGAGGACGAAGAATGACAATTGACAAACCGATATTGGATGCCTGCTGCGGCGGCAAGATGTTCTACTTCGACAAGCATGACCCGAGGGTGCTGTTTCAAGACATACGGAACACCAAGACAACGCTGTGCGATGGGAGGCCCTTTGAGGTCAGTCCCGATGTCGTTGCTGACTTCACTGATATGCCGTATGAGGATGAAAGTTTCTCAATGGTTGTGTTTGACCCTCCGCACTTAGTATATAGCCGGGGAAAAAGGTCAAAAATGGTGGATATATACGGCACTCTCAGCGACAAAACTGCACCTACTGGATATCAGCATATTAAATACGGGGCGTTGTATTCCGATTGGAGGGATATGCTGACTAAAGGATTTGCGGAGTGTTTCCGGGTGTTGAAGCCAGGCGGATTCCCCATCTTCAAGTGGAACGAGACGGACATCAAGGTGTCCGAGATACTGAAATTAACACCGGAGAAGCCGATTTTCGGACACATTTCCGGTAAGAGGTCTAATACACACTGGATTTGTTTTATGAAAGAATAAAGAATATGAAAAAGACAATCAGAAAAGCCTCTCCCCTGCTGACGGTGGGAGAACTGAGGAAAATGCTCGATGATGTCTACGACGACTGCATCGTGCATCTCTCCGGCACGGGAGGCGTGAGGCGCATAGAGGTGGTCGGAGGCAGGGTTTACATCTGTGGGAGCGGCAGGAGCAAGGGAGATGAGATATTCAGAAAACATAAAGACAACAGATAATGGATAGTGTAGAACTCCTTTATATTGATTTATTCTGCGGAGCCGGAGGTACGTCTACCGGAGTGGAGCTGGCAAGGATTGACGGGCTGAAATGCGCGGAAGTCATAGCCTGCGTGAACCACGACCCTCACGCCATATCCTCACACCAGGCAAACCACCCAAGGACAATGCACTTCACGGAGGATATACGGACGCTTGACCTTACTCCGCTCATGGCTCACCTCGAAAGGAAGAGAGCGGAGCATCCCGACGCTCTTGTTGTTCTCTGGGCTTCGCTCGAATGTACCAACTTCTCCAAGGCCAAGGGCGGACAGCCGCGTGATGCCGACAGCCGCACCCTTGCAGAGCATCTGTTCCGATATATCGAGGCACTGAAGCCGGACTACATTCAGATCGAGAACGTGGTCGAGTTCATGGCGTGGGGAGACCTGGACGAGAACGGCAAGCCCGTCTCGATGGACAAGGGCAGGCTGTATCAGAAGTGGGTTCACAGCGTAAGGAAGTACGGCTATGACTTCAAGCACAGAATCCTCAATTCAGCCGATTACGGAGCCTACACGAGCCGCAAGCGTTTCTTCGGCATCTTCGCCAAGGAGGGGCTTCCGATAGTGTTTCCCGAGCCCACCCACTCCAGGAATCCCGAGAACACTATATTCAACCATGCCGAGAAATGGAGGCCCGTCCGCGAGGTGCTTGACTTGAAGGATGAGGGAGAGAGCATCTTTACACGGAAGAAGCCTCTGTCCGAGGCTACGCTGAAAAGAATCTACGCCGGACTTGTCAAGTTCGTTGCCGGAGGCCGCGAGGCATTCATGATTAAGTACAACAGCATGAGCAGAAAGGGAGTGTATCATGCTCCGTCCATGGAAGAACCGTGCCCCACGGTATCCACACAAGGGCGGCTGGCGGTAGCCAAGGTCATGTTTCTCTCTAAGTATTTCAGCGGAAGCCCGGACAGCAAGAACATATCCGTGGATGAGCCGGCTGGCACGATAACATGCCGCGATCACCACTCATTCATTACCGCGTATTACGGGAATGGATTCAATACATCGGTAGAGTGTCCATCCCCCACAATTACGACTGCTGACAGATTCGGCATTGTTACATACAAGCCGTTCCTTATGAACCCTCAGTTCAGTTCATGCGGCGGTGATGTGAACAATCCGTGCTTCACACTTATTGCGAGAATGGATAAAATGCCCCCGTATCTTGTAACTGCAAAGGCCGGGAATATAGCGATTGCGGTATATAGCACCGATTCACCGACAATGGTTAGAATAAAGGAGTTCATGGCATTATACGGCATTATAGACATCAAGATGCGTATGCTGAAAATCCAGGAACTCAAAAGGATTATGGGATTCCCGGACAACTACATACTTATCGGCACGCAGGCGGAGCAAAAGAAATACATCGGCAATGCCGTGGAGGTTAATATGGCGAGATGCCTCTGCGAGGCTCTGTGCCGCAAGTTAAGAACACGTGAAACAAAAATCAAAATCGCATAGTTATGGAAAACACACAGACAAAGACCTGCCCCAAGTGCGGCAGGACACTGACCATCGACAACTTCTATCAGAGAGGTGACGGAAGGCCGTCAGCCTATTGCATGGAATGTACAAGAGCCGTCAGCAGGAAGCGGTATCGGGATACCCCCCCCCCGATTCGGAAAACCCGCTGTCGGCATTCACTCCCCGGCAGCTCATGCAGGAACTTGTCCGCAGGGGATACACGGTTAAGTTGAAATTAGTGACAATCAATGAAATAGACTTGAACAACCTATAATATTGACAATATGAAAGGATTTAAAGGTTTTGACAAGGATTTGAAATGCGGGGACTTGCAGTATAAAGTCGGTGAAGAGACCAAGATTGACGGAGATATAAAATTGTGCAGAAGCGGCCTCCATTTCTGCGAGAACCCTCATGACATATTCAGTTACTATGCGCCTGGAGAGAACAACCGCTTTGCTGTCGTGGAGGCGGAGGACGTCTCCGACGAGAGTAATGACGATGATTCCAAGAGAGTGTGCAAAAGGCTTACGGTCAAGGCGGAGATTTCAGTATTCGAGATATGCAGAATAGCGGTCAGTACGTTCTTCGAGAATTTCGGATTCAAGAAGAAAATAGATAGTGCCGACACGAATAATGCCGGGAACTGCGGTGCTGCCCGAGCCGGGAACTGCGGTGCTGCCCGAGCCGGGAACTACGGTGCTGCCCAAGCCGGGAACTGCGGTGCTGCCCGAGCCGGGAACTGCGGTGCTGCTATCGTAGGCAACAGCGGCAGGGTCAAGGGCGATTACGGCTGCGTGCTTGTCGCAAGAAACATCGAATATTCGGAAGAAACCAAACGCTACGAGGTGGCCGACTGGGCCTGCGCCATTGTGGACGACAAGAATATAAAATCGGACACATGGTATGAGCTGTCAAACGGAAAACTTGTTGAATCAAAAGACCAGAGCGATGATACTGACAAAGAAACAACTGCGTAGGCGCATAGAGCATAGCGCGATACCCGCAAGGCTGCACAGCGTAGCCTTTGCGGAGATAACCAAACATAAGAGGATTATGTGGGAGACGGAACTGATAAAGGCCGACAAGGCTTACAAGGATGCAGCCGAGGGCTACAAGGCACGTATGTCCCGCACTGATACAATAACCCATAACGAGGAGCACGCGATATGAAAACAGACTTCAACACGAAACTCTCCGGCCTCTTGCGGCTGCTGCTCCCTCTGTCCACATCGGAGCGGGTAATGGATATGCTGTATGACGACTCCGTGTCTGCGGAGAAAGTCAAGGAGTACGTAATAAAGTCAAGTAGTAAAAGTCAAGGAGTACGTGATGGACAGCCTGCATGACCTTATAGCCGGACGGCTCTCGGAGGACGAGGGAGTGCTGCTCTCAAAGCGGCTGCTCCTGCTGTTCCTGCCCTCACAGATGCAGGAGGATGTATGCCGCGATGTGGAGCGCACGCTGAAGGACAAGAGCGCGTACCGCTTCACGATAAAGCATAACCACGAGAAGATAAAGCGGATGATCCGGAGCAACTACAACGACTTCTACCGCAACTTCTCCCCTCATCAGACGGATATGTTCTGTGAGGATGCGGACGGATTGACAAGAATTATCAATGAATATATGGGAATAAATGATACGATTCTATGAAAGAGTACGAGATTGTAATCAAGGTCTCCTATGACCGGTTCGGGGAGCGGTCGCTCTCCTTTGTCTCCCCTGCCGATGCGGAGGAGGGAATATTGGAGAACATCATAAAACTTCTCAATTCGCATTGCGGTCATGATTGAGCGGAATATCGGAGAGGACTTCACCATCAACGGAGTGATGTTCAGTGTAGAGCCGGCGCACCGCTGTGACGGATGCGAGTTCAAGGATACGGACTGCTCGCAGATAGTGGATATACTCGGCAAGTGTAAGGCACGGCTGAGGAAGGACAGGCACGATGTGGTGTTTGTCCGCAAACCTGCACCCGATGATATGAAAATGGATGTACCAGAGTTTAAGCGCATTATATCCGATGCCATGTTCCGCCTTTCCGAGAGCATAGGTATGGGTGTGGAACTGCGCTGCCATGTGGACACAAGGCCGTCCATGGGGGAAAGGAAATTCGGATTGTATAACTTTCATGTGATAATAGGCAATGAAGACAAAAAATGACAAATGTTGCGGAGGCTGCGTCCACTTCCACAACGAGGATATTACGGGACGCGGGTGGTGCTACAAGAGGGACACCGCGAGGCACTGCTCTGATTCATGCGGGTATTATGAACAAGGATATGGCAATAAATTCAAAACATTATGAACGAAATGAAATTAAGAACCAAACTGGTCATGCAGGCCGGATTCGACCTCAGCGACATACCGCTTATCATGCGGTTTATCAACGGGGATGACGAATCCCTTACGGAACTGGAGGAGTTCCGCAAATGGAAAGAAGAAAGAGAAGAAAGAAGAGCGTTCCGTGTCATCGACGGTGTTAAAGTTATGCCACTTTAAATCAAAACAATATGAAGAACATTTTAGAAGTAATCAAGAAAGCACCGAAAGACCACGTGTACTGGTGTACTTTATTTGGTGAGTGTAAAGTGGAAACTGATGACACCGATAATGCCTATCCAATAACTATAAGATTAAAAAATGATTCGTATTTCATTACGGCGGACGGTCGTTATCACAAAAAATATGATGGCGAATGCGTCCTCTTTCCCTCCCGCGACAACCGCGACTGGGAGGCGTTCGAGAGGGAGTTGATGGGAATCACAGAGAGATGGAGGTACAAGTTGAGAAGAGTATTCGGAAAAGAAGAGTTGCCGCTATCTACTGAGATTGAGATTGAGGGAGGCGGTAAAGCAGTATTAAGCAGGTTTTGCGGTATCTCTGGAATCAACCTTGACCACGAGTACTACAAGGAACACCCCTACATCGACTTCCAGATTGACGGAAAGGAATACAAAGTGTCCATAGAGGATATGAAAAGGCTTGCGATAGGCAATGCAGATAATAAGACGGAGCACATGTCAGATCAGTCCTTTGACGGAACGGCTGAGATAGTCAGCATCCCCGACCGCCCCATGATGGCCGTAGTGATAATGTCCGGTATGCTGGCCGGAGGGTGCAAGGACAAGGGTGTGGCACTTGTGAACAAGGCCCTGCATCTTGCGGATTTGATTCTTGACGAAACAGAAACTAAGGAGGAATAACTATGACAAGAAAACAGATTGAAAGTGCCGCTTCTGAGGCGGCTTTAAGGATGATATTCAGAAGCGACATCCATCCGAGTCAGCAGGGTGAGGCATTGTTCATTGACGGTGCCGAGTGGCGCATCAACTCCGTGTGGCATAATGCGGAAGAGCGTCCAAAATTCCCTGGAAAAGTCGAGCTTGTAAAATTCTTCTTGCTTTACAAGAATGGTGAATGTGGATATTCTCAAATCAGTAAGGATGATTGGGATGATATAAAGGAGGTGGCAAAGTTTGTCAAGTGGGCATATCTTGAAGATTTGCAGCCCGAAATAAAGGAGGAAACGGAATGAAAAAGAGAATTAGAAAGACTGGCGAAATAGTTGATGTGATAGCATGGTACAACCTTATGGGTGCGGAGCGTGACAAGGACGATTCCGTTTCTTACATTGATTCAAAAGGCAATGAATGTGTGAAAGTGGAAGGGCTTAACCTTGTATGGGACTTCGAGGATGTAGTAGAAGTTACGAATACGCATATTGATTGGGAACAACGCAGGTATAAAATCGCCAAAGAAGTATTTGCTTCTATATATGACTTCACTATAGACAGAATCAACTTTGCTAAATATGCTGTAGATGCAGCCGATGCCCTCATTGCCGAATTGAAGAAAGGAGGTAATAATGAGAAACATTGAAATCCGCATCGAAGTCGGAGAGGTCTCCGGATATGCGTTCTACGCGGATGGAAATCCGGTGCAATGGTCGGAGTTGACCCGCGAGGAGCAGGTACGGGTGCTCGGGGCGATACTCAACGGGTATATGATGTTCGATAATTTTCTAAAGGAGGAATAACTATGACACAGGAACGTCTATTCATCGGAGACCTTGCGCTGCGAGGAAAGCGGGGAGCCGATGAAGATTACATGGGAGGACTTGTAGTACAATTGTAGTATAGGATGATATGGACACAAAACTTTCAGTACAAGAGATAGAAGACGCCATTATCCTGATGCACGCAGGAGGGATAAGGAGCAACCTGTGCGTGCCCAATGTCTCGTGGGGCATGGGCATAGACTACGAGGCGGACCTGCTTGTGGTCTCCAAGTCCGGGTACTGCACGGAGTACGAGATAAAGCGGTCTTATTCCGATTTTCTTGCGGACATGAAGAAAGACGAATGTGCGCACAAGGCACCGTGGGTATACAGGTTTTTCTACGTCATACCGGAGGGGATAAAGGATAAGGTGCTGGGGTATTTCAAGGACAAGGGAGAGGCCGTTCCTGGTATCCTAAGCTATGACGAGAGAGGTATTCTGTCGGTCTGCGGGGGACATTCTTATATCGATGGAGGTCGCAAGATGTTCATTGAGGAGATGCTGAAACTCGCAAGGCTCGGCACTTTAAGATATTGGAATTTAAGAAACAAAGGAGGTAGCAATGACTAAGCAAGTTTTAGATGTAAAGCAGATGCAGCACCTGCAAGAGTTGGGGATGGAACTGGATTACAATACCGTGTTATCATGGATTGTTGATGAAAGAGGAAAAGATAAACCTTTGTTATGTATATCTTCGGAAGCTGTGGATTATGTGGATTTCAGCCATTATTGCATTCCCGCCTACACCTTGCAGGACGTGCTGGATGCGCTGCCTGAGTGGATATACGTTAATATCGAGCAATATCTTCTTGAAATCAATTTCTTTTACAAATACATCAGATATTCGCGCTTAAATGATGTCCTATGTAAAAGGAATTTCGATAGGACATCGTTGATTGATGCCGCCTACGAGTTATTGTGTTGGGCAATCGAGAACAAATTTGTAGAAACGAACAAAAGTAAATAAACCATGAATGCAAGAGAGTTTTTTAACAAGGTAGCGCAGATGCGCTCAATGCAAAAGGAATACTTCCGGACACGCTCCAAGACAGCCTTGCAGGAGAGCAAGCGGCTGGAGAGGGAGATTGACATGGAGATTGCGCGGGTGGAGAGGAAGTAAGAGCCAATCTTTTGAAAGGCCGTTTCTCTGCGAAACCCGAAGCCCATGAGTCTTTAGCTCATGGGTAGTTCACAAGCGGAATGAGAAAGATTAATAGAACATACAAGTTCAGATTGTACCCGAACAAGGCGCAAGCCGATTTGCTGTCAAGGCATTTCGGTTGCGCTCGGTTTGTGTACAACTACTTTCTCAGTCAGCGCAAGGAACAATATAGGCTCACAGGTAAGAGCGATAACTACTATGCGCAGGCTAAAGCGCTTACCGCATTGAAGAAGCAGGAAGCAACAGCATGGCTTAAAGATGTCAATTCCCAAACTCTGCAGTTCGCTATCCGCAGCCTTGAAGTAGCCTATACCAATTTCTTTCAGAAGCGTGCGAAGTTTCCTAACTTCAAATCCAAGCACTCTAAGAATAGTTTTACCGTTCCACAATTTGCATCTGTCGCAGGTGGAAGGCTTTTCATACCTAAGTTCAAGGAGGGTATCAAGTGCCGTGTACACCGTGAGATAAAAGGCGGAATCGGCAAGGTAACTATTTCCAAAACACCAAGCGGAAAGTATTTCGTTTCTGTATTTACAGAAGAGGAATACGTAGCTCCAGTTGAAAAGACTAATAAGTCGGTTGGTGTGGATATGGGCTTGAAGGACTTGCTTATCACTTCCGAGGGAGAAACTTTTAAGAATAACCGATATACAAGAAGATACGAGCGCAAACTTGCTAAAGCACAACAGCATCTTTCTCGTAAGAAGAAAGGGAGTAGAGGGTTTGAAAACCAAAAGCTCAAAGTTGCCAGACTTCACGAAAAGATTGCCAATTGTCGTGCCGACTACCTGCATAAGTGCTCCATCTCTCTTGTTAGAAGATATGATACCATCTGCATCGAGGATTTGAATGTAAAGGGTATGGAGAGAAACCATCACCTTGCCAAATCCATTACTGATGCAAGCTGGGGCAGCTTCGTTTCCATGCTTACCTATAAAGCAGAATGGAACGACAAAAAGGTTGTGAAAATAGACCGATACTTCCCCTCCTCACAGACTTGTAATGTCTGTGGATATGTCAACAAACAGACTAAAGATTTGTCTGTTCGCGAGTGGGAGTGTCCTGTTTGTCATACTCATCATAACCGTGATGTTAATGCAGCAATCAATATCCTTCGTTTCGGATTAAACAATATATCGGCAGGAACTGTCGATTACACGGGTGGAGAGGAAGTAAGAGCCAATCTTTTGAAAGGCCGTTTCTCTGCGAAACCCGAAGCCCATGAGTCTTTAGCTCATGGGTAGTTCACATATGATACTAAAGAACGAGCTGTAAAAGAAGCTGGTAGTAATTATATAACAACGGTTAAGATTTCATGGGAGGAATAATATGGCATGGGTAGCAGTAGATAAAGGAGGAAGGGAGTGCATCTATCAGTTCCGTCCTAAAAGAAGCAGTGAAACATTCATACCGCTATACGAATATGGCATGTGGTTAGTTTTACCTAAAGGTTCAATTAAGAAACTCATAGGCAAAGATTTAGATTGGAGTAATGAACCTGTAGAATTAAAGGAGGAATAAAACATGGCTGCGGCAGGTAATATTCAGATAATGTACGGCTGTGAGAGTTGCAAGGAGGCGTCTGACAGCCAAGGCAGGGGATGCAAGTGCGGGCTGATGTTTCCGATACTGCTACTCTTGAACGGCATGACCTCGTGCCCGAACTACGAGGAAGATATTGAGAAGATTAACAAATCAATGGAAAATTATGATTAAAGAAAGTTACGTCTCTTTAGAGACTGCGAAACTGCTGAAAGAGGCAGGGTTTGACTGGTCATGCGAGAAGTGGTTTGAACTGAAGGACGGTACTCCGGTTGAATGGGGTGCTGATGCAAGGTGCAACTGGAATGTAGGCAAGGATGATTATTCCTGTCCCACCCTCTCTCTTGCAGCGAAGTGGCTGAGGGAGAAGTTTAATGTACATTTCGAGATTTTTGTAAATAGCACAGATGGATGGTCGTATGTGGCATACAATATATGCGAGAGAACATGGGATTTTATAGATGTGCATCGGGATAGTTACGAGGATGCTTTGGAATCCGGAATTACAAGATTTCTTAAAATGATATGCAAGAATAAACATACTTTTCAACAATGATTACAACTGAGAAACTCACAGAACTGCGCGACCGCGCATACAGAGCCGCCTGCGACAAGGGCTTCCACGATGAGCAGAAGCCGGATGCGGTATATAAAATGCTCATCATAACTGAGATTGCCGAGGCGGTGCAGGCCGACAGAAAGGGGCGCAGGGTGACACGCAAAGCGAGGGAGGACTATGAGCAGTTCATGGAAGCGTATAACGACATCTCCATCACCATGTACGAATCCGCCATCTCCGGAACATTGGAGGACGAACTGGCCGACATCATTATCCGTATGCTTGACTACTGCGGAATGAAGGAGATAGGATTTGATAATGGTATTGAATACAACGACTTCCCCTTCAATCATTTCGACTTCCTTAATAAGTCATTTCCGGAGGTGATGCTTGGTTTCTGCAAGCGGGCTGCGGCGTCGTTTTTCGATATGGGTTTCTTGCTGCGTATTATCTTCTATTACTGCGAGAGCCTCGGCATTGACATCCTATGGTTCGTAGAGATGAAGATGCGGTACAATGAATCTCGGCCTAAAATGCACAACAGAAAATATTAAAATATGTTGAGTATATTTGCAGGAAAATACCTGTCTATGAAAAAGGAAAAAGAACAACCGAACGCACTGCTTGTTCATATCGAGCACTCAAAACCTATTGAGCTCAATGAGTTCTCGTCTTCCTTGAATGCTGTAGGCAGTCTGTTCAGTTCATTTGCAGGACAGCATTCCGATTTAAAGGAAATGGCCGGGACAAAGTTGTATGTGGAGAAAATAGAAAACTGCTGCATTGACATCGTTCTCTGCGACATGATTTCGCCGGGCATCATTCCCTTTATGGAGAATATCAATATCTTTTTTGATTTCGCCATGCACTTGAAAAACATCCTCGGTTATTATATGCACAGAAAGGGCGAAAAGCCATCTCTAAGCATATCCGAGTGCAGGGATCTGAAGAATCTTCTGAACATAACAGCGGGGGACAGCGATTCCAGGATGAGAATAGGCGCTATACACAGCGGAGACAAGAAGACGGTATTCAACGAATGTACGTTCAACTTCTTCGAGAGCAACAGCGCTCAGAACCAACTCAGGGCAGAGATTGAGCAGATGAAGTCCCTGTCTCCCTCAGAGACGGTTTTCAGCAAGCAGCTCATGACTATCTACAAGATGTGCGGGAACATGAATACTGATTCCGGAAACAGAGCCGTCATTGAGAGTATTTCCAAGAATAAAATAGCTCTCATATTTGAGGATGATGAGCTGAAGAGCAGTATTTTAGGAAGCGAGTACAATCCTACAAGGAAAGGATTTGTTGTCGATGTATCAGTGCAGACCGTTGACGACAAGCCTGCGCTGTATAAGGTGCTCAGACTTCATGAGATTGTAGATATTGACTAAAATGAAGACGAGACGAGGGAGAGGATGCACGGGAGAAAGTACTGATCATCGTTTGTACTTACAGGAATTTTCTCTACATTTGCATTGACTATTCGACAACTCGAATATGTTTTCGATTACACGGCCCGGGGCGTCATGGCTCCGGGCCTTTTTCTTTTGTGATTCCTCTGTAATTTTTACAAATCTTTTTGATATTTTCTTGCATAATTCAAAAATTATATCTATCTTTACAATGTCAAAAGAAAACAACAACACACTAAAACAAAGAGCAATGACACAGAAAGAGTTTACAGACAGAACAGGGCTGACTCCCGACAACGATGAGTTCAACTTCGTACACGCAGTTTACATGGAGACATCGATGGATAAGGATGAGTTCTGCAATGATTTCAAAAAGCACGGGAACAGCAAGATCATCAGAGACCTTCATGCGACTGCCGTTAACTTCGAGTTGAAGTGCAAGCAGCAGAAAGAGTCCATAGATGATATAGTTGATGTACTTCTTGGTAAAGCGGAGGCTTACCAGGATACCGATTTCTACAGAATGGCTGTCAGGCTGACAAGTGAAAAACACGTCGTTATGCGCAAGATGGAAATAAACCTCCCTCTTTGGGATGAGGACAAGGAATTTATAAAAGCAAACCTCAAATAGTATTGATATGGAAGATATAAACAGAATAGAACTCCAGGACCAGGTAGGTCACGATGCAAGGATTGTAAAGGTGGGTGAAACCACCGTTGCTAGATTCAGTCTGGCGACAACCGAGATATACAAGGACAGAGACGGATTGACCAGGGCCGAGACAACCTGGCACTCCGTTACGGCATGGCAGGGAAAGAATATGCCGGATTTCAAGTCCATCACCAAAGGATGCACAGCACAAGTGGTGGGACGTCTGCGACAGAGAAGATATACAGCCATCGACGGAGAGGAGAAAATCTTCTATGAGGTGCTTGCTGGAAGCATTGATATAGTGGAATAACTTGAATTATTCTTGCATAATTCAAAAATAAACACTATATTTGTAATGTCAAAGGAAATAAAACAACACATAGTGAAATGGTTATGAATGAAAGAGACATAAATATCTTGCAGAGAGCACTCAATGAGTGCTTCGACATTGACAGCAAAATGTCCATTGAGGATGCTGTCATTGCCGCTGAGGAGTATTTGACCGAGGAATGCCCGGTAGACAAGTACGAGGAGTGTCCGATTGAGGCAAACTCGTTCGGTTACTACGACGGCAAAGGCTACGAAAAATCCATGACTGGTGAGTTCTACTCCCATAAGCAGACCAAATATCGCTTCAACGACAGTGGAGAGCCAATGCCCGTAGAATGGTACGAGGATGGCTACGATCAGGCTTACTACTTCTATGAAAAGGTTGTAAACACCGATGCTGAGATTGTTCAGCTTTATACAAGATAGAGATTTGCAATTTAACTGCTGCGCTATCGGCACACGGGCAAGAAAAATGGATACAGTAAAAATTGAAAAAAACATCAAATTTCTATTCAATAGAATGTCCTTACAATAAGGATTTTGTAAGGAGAGTTAAAGAATTGGGCGGAAAATGGACTCAACTCGAAGACGGTTCGAGAAAATGGGTCGTCAGACCGGAAGCTCTTGAGCTTGTGAAACAATGTCTCCATGAGATATATGGTACAGATGGTACCTATACGGCGAAAAATATCAGATTAAGGCTCGCGGTAGACACGCGCGCAAGGGGAAACTATGAGGAGTTCGGCAGGACTTTGGTCAGAGTGATGGGTCGCGATTCGGGAGTCCTCCCGGCCGATGACGTCATCATTGTCTCGGGAGAGGCAACGAGCGGCGGCTCGATGAAAAACCCGGCGACAATATTGGAAAATTGCGTCCTGGAGTTCTGCCTCCCTGAAACCTATATGAACAGGGAGGATGTAAAGAAAGCCGTAGAGGAGGGTCGGCTGAAAATTATTGAGGGAAATGAAAAGAGAACTCGGGAAGAAATTCTCGAGGAGATAAGAAAGCATGAGGATGCCATAGCCCTCTTGAAAAAAGAATTGGAGGAAGAATGATGGAATATTCAGATGAAAAAGCAAGAGAGATCGTAGAAAAATACAATCTCTCCCCCACTACGATGAATGTGTGGCGTACACGTGGTGCGATACCGGATAAATACAATAATCCGGAATACACTCCGACAGAGAAGGCGAGCAAGGCTGATAATGTTATTATAGCCCGTTTGGCGGAACTGAACAGCCGGGGATATATTAACTTTTCTGTATTATGCGATGTCGCAAAAGTTAATAAGCAAATAATTTATGATGCAATGAGGATGAAAGGGAGAGTAAACAGGAACGATCTCGATAAAATCGTTCTTGAATTAAAAAAATTGCGAGTTTTTATCAAGAACAATCTTGTAAATAGCCCTGCAAAATTAAAGGCGCTGTTTGATAACAAGATACTCAAGTTCTATGTTATCAATGGCAAGGATGAGTGGGCAAAGTCCATGTACTGGGCAATGTCAAATGAAAATGACATTGCCGCTGCTGATTTTAGCAAGCTTCAAGACAATTATGTAAGAGTTTATTTGGCGATAACAGTATGACAACAAGAGGAGGATCAAGGCCAGGTGCCGGCAGGAAGGCATCGGAGGGAAGGAGGCAGACGATAACCCTGCGTCTGCTTCCTGAGACGATGAAGAGGCTCAATGAGATTTCAGAGCGTGACGGAGTGTCGAGAGGCGAGATAGTTGACGCGCTGGTTCTCGGCAGCAGCATTCTTTAGTGATTTAAGGCGTGATGTTTAAAAGCGGTGATCGGGACTAATCCTTTTCACCGCTTTTTGTATGAAAGATGGCAGTATGCAAATATAATCATTTTAAGAATATTGAATGATGATTCTATTTGTAAAGCAAATAGTTTTGCGTACATTTGCGGAAAATCACGCAAATGAAAACACTTGAAGAGATTTTCGCTGACGGCAGGGATTCCTCGTCCATAGTTGATGACCTCAAGATAAAGTCCGTTGATATCCCGCAATGGTCTGACCTTGTAAGGCTCTATGAGCCGGCTTTTCACAAGATACGTTATGACAGGACGGGAAGGAAGGACAAGACTCGCAGTGACGGCACACTGGAGGAGGCCGCGAGGATAAGCATAGGACTGGAGAAGCTTCTTGTCAAGAGAATGACTGAGTTCATGTTTGCCATTCCTGTCGAAAGAGTATATCACAACACCGAAGGAAGTGAAGTCCGTCAGCAGATAGCGTATGCGATCGAGAGAATTTACAAGTATGCCAGGATTAACGCAGAGAACATACGCAGGGGTGTGGCTTACTTCGCATCGTGCGAGGTGTTCACAATGTGGTATCTTGTCCGAAAGCCTAATAATCTCTACGGCTTTGATAGCGAGTACAAGCTTAAGTGCAAGACGTATTCCCCGATGGACGGGGTGACCCTCTACCCTCTCATTGATGAGAGAGGAGACATGCTGTGCATGAGTTTTGAGTACAGGAAGAAAGTCCTGGACACCGAGGTCACTTACTTCGACGCCTATACCGCCGACCGGCACTTCTTCTTCCGCAGCACTGACGGGGGATGGGAGCAGATTGTAGATCCGGAGGAAACGCAGATACCGAAGATACCGGGAGTGTATCTGTGCAGGCCGGCTCCTCTGTATGCCGGACTGGAGAGGATAAGGAGCGATATCGAGTATACTGTCTCGCGCGCAAGTGATGTCATTGCGTATAACGCGGCTCCAGTCCTCAAGGTCATAGGAAATATGGTAGGAAAGGAGGACAAGGGAGAGAGCAAGAGGGTTTTCAGGATGGAGTCGGGAGGAGATGTCGGATACGTGTCTTGGAGTCAGAGCATCGAGGCTCTGAAATACCACGTGGATACGATGATGAAGCTGTTCTGGTCTCAGGCCCAGATGCCCGATATTTCCTTTGACAAGATGTCACAGCTCGGCAATATAGGCTATGATGCCAGGCAGACACTTCTTACTGACGCGCACCTCAAGGTCGGCGATGAGTCTGGAGCATGGCTTGAGGCCTTTGACCGCGAGACATCCGTCATAAAGGAATACTTGAAGGTTATGAATCCGGCATGGGCCTCGGAGGTTGATGCGGTGGAGGTCGAGCATGTCATTACTCCGTTCATACAGAACGATGAGAAATCAAAGGTTGATGTTCTCACCACTGCCAACGGAGGCAAGCCGGTGATAAGTCATATTGATTCGATACGCAGGGCTGGATATTCGGATGATCCTGAGCAGACACTGGAGGACATACAGAGAGAGGAGGCGGCAAGGTCGGCCGCGAGAACATCAAGCATCTTCAATGAGGGCGCGGTTTAATTGCAGTTAAGTTATGGACGCAAAGGAATACTTCGATAAATACGGAAAGCTTCTTGATTTGCGCACATCCGTCCCCACCGAAGAGGACATAGACAGTGCTGCTGTTGAGATAGACGAGAAGCTGTTAAGGGAGAATCTCCCCGAGCAAGTGGTTATAGGCTACAGGGCCGGAGCAAGGCTTCTAAGGGCGCGTCAGAAGGACTATGCCGGAATAGGTGCTCTCCCCTCCATAAGGGCAAGGGCCGTTGCCATGCTGGCGGTGGACTACATGAAGGGTCTGTGCAGCCGAAGGAATCTTCTCGGCATTAAGCCGGAGATATAGGAGGGCAGCAGTCATGGCCAGGCCGTCAATCCCCAATCAGAGGAAGCAGTACAAGGAGCTGGAGAAGCGCATCCGGTCCTATGTTCTGCTTGTCGAGGATATATATGACTCATTGGCGGAGGAAGCGGCGGATATAGCTCTAAGAACGGGTTTCGATCCTGCCTCGGGCCGTCCTTTCAGGTTCTCGGATTATCCGGCTACCGCTGAAAGAGTGCGGACGTTGCAGGGCAGGATGGCGGATGAGATTCAGGCTGTAATATATAGCGGAACATCGGCAGAATGGGCTGCTAGCAACGAGGTTCAGAATCTTCTCGCCACGGGTGTCCTTAAGGAATATACAGGTGTCATTGACAGGCAGAAGTACCGAATTCTGTTTAAGGAAAACTCGGACGCTTTCCGTGCGTTCCGGGACAGGGTTGACAATGGAATGACCATATCCGATAAGCTGTGGGAGCAGTCCGGTTCAATGAGAACTGCTATGGAGGAGGCCATATCGTGCGCCATAAGGAAGGGAACGAGCGCGGTCACTCTGAGCAAGAGGATTTCCCAGTATCTGCAGGATTATCCCAAGCTGGCTAGGGATTACGGGAAGAAGTACGGAATAGCCGCCACTGCCGGGGACTGCGAGTACCGCTCTATAAGACTTGCTGCCTCTGAGATAAACATGGCGTACCGCAATGCCGAGAATGAGAGGTGGGCGCAGATGGATTTTGTTGTGGGATATGAAATAAAGCTCAGCAGTAACCACAACTGCAAAGGAGTTAAGAGTGGACATTTCTACGACATTTGCGACGAGCTGGCAGGAAAGTATCCCAAGGATTTCAAGTGGAGCGGGTGGCACCCTATGTGCTATTCTGCTGATACTTATGTTCTTACTGATTCAGGATGGAGGCTTTTCAAAGATGTTGATGATGGTGACAAGATTATGTCCCTTGACCCCGATACCTTTCATGTCGAGTGGGTTGGGTTTACTGATAGGCAGATATATGGGTATGACGGAGAGATGATAAGGTTTCACAACAGATCACTCGATTGTCTAGTTACACCTGATCACAATATGATTTATATAGGAAAATCCACGAATAAAATTCAGTCATGCAGTGCTTATGAATACAGAATGGGGAAAGGTGCTTTTTATAGGGGATGTATTTATGATTCAAATGATATTCAGTCGATAAATATAGGTTCTACGAATATCGATTTTGACTCGTTTTGTGAGTTCATGGGTTACTGGCTCTCTGATGGAAGTACGATAAGAAAAAGTCAGATTGTAATATCCCAACAGGATGGAGAGAGTGCAAAAGAGCACATTGTAGGTTGTATTCACAAAATGGGATTTACTCCCCACGTGTCTTTTGATAAAATTTCATTTTACAACAGGGATTTGTGCCAGTATCTTAAAAGATTTGGAAAATGTATAGATAAATATGTCCCTAAATGCATAAAGAATGCCTCAAAAAGGCAGATAAAGATATTCCTTGATGCTTTTATTAAATGCGACGGCTACATTAAAAAACCCAAAGCATTCATAGGTAATCGTGGTGGGTTATGCAAAGGTAGTGAGGAAAGGATGTATTTTACCACATCACATCAGATGGCGTCAGACATAGGCGAGCTTATTCTCAAATCAGGCAAGCGACCTTCATTCAGGAAGATGCATAACGAAGGAAGGGAGATTCGTTTTAAGAATGGCATTTACAAGCAGAATTACGATTCATTCGTCATTTCCGAATGCTCGTCGTTAACCGCAACCGTTTTTTCAAAATCAATTGTCAAGTACGATGGATTTGTGTATGACTTGACATTGGAAAAAAATCATATAATGTATGTAATGCGCAACGGTAAATGCTTCTGGGGCAGCAATTGCCGCTGTTATAAAATTCCCATCCTCAAAACCGAGGAGGAGTTTTGGTCATGGGATGGAAGAAGTGAAGTTTCAAGTCGGAGTGTTAATGAAGTAAAAGATGTTCCTAAAAATTTCAAAGAATGGATAGATAGGAATATCCACCGCGCAAAGAACTGGGAATCAGAGCCGTATTTTATAAAGGATAACAAGGACTTCATAAGGGAGGATTTCAAAATCAATGTTTATAATAAGACAGAGAAGTCCTTTGTTAGGAAGAGACGAACAAATCTCGCAATGAGCCGAGTTGAGTATTACATAAAAACATATCCTGATATACCAGAAGTGAGTCTTGCGGCTATTAATGCCTACACCCAGTCTGTTACATCGGGCAACAATAGAGCGACAAGCAGAGAGATAAATCGACGCTTGAGAAATAATACGGAGGATGAATACGTCAAAGTGGCAAGCAGTCTCATAAGCAAGGGACTCAAAGATATCCCTAAATATACAGGGATTGTCTATCGCGGAGAGACAATGAGTATGAATAAACTTAAGGATAGATTTCTAAATCATATTGGAGAAGTAATATCAGATAAAGGATTTATCTCCAGCAGCATATATAAAGATACACCTATCAAGTTCATATCACATGACGGAGTTCCCAAGAGCCATAAAAAGGTAATCTTTGAGATTCAAAGTAAAAACGGGCGCAACATCAGCAAAATATCAGAATTTAATGGTATCTTTAACCCGGAAAACCAACACGAAGTACTTTTTGACAAAGGGACGAAATTTTTGTTGTCTTCCATACCAGAAGAACGCAATGGTATTGTTTACATTAAACTTATTGAGCAGTGATTAAAGGACTTGAAATAATAGATAGAAGCGGCAAAGATGGCCGTATAACTCATTTTACGTATAGAGATATAGGCTATTGGTTGTTAACTTCTGAATTTGAAAATATGAAAGATGTTGATTTCGAACGTTTATATAATAACTCTTTGCAGGAAAATAGGAAATGGGGAGAAGCAAAAAGACAAGTGGAAATACAACGAGCAGCGATGACACCAGAAGAACGTGCCGGTTGGGATGAGGCTGACAGAGCAGTATTCGAGCGTTGGCAGGATGAGTCCAACACCAATGCCATCCTTGACGGGTACAAGACGGAAGGTGGAGAAGATCCTGATTTCAATCCGTTCAGAAAAGATTAGTTCTATTAATAGACACGCTTTTGAAAATTTGTCAAGAGTGTCGTGGCCATAGGCCTTTAATAATATAAGCCGACATTTCTGCCGGCTCGGAGCAGCAGACGCCACCCTTACGGGCGCACTCCACCGCACAACAAAGATAGTATTTTATGAACAAACGATGCAAAATTTGTAAATCTTACAGCATTATTTGATATTTTATTGCAAATAATAGCGATTTTTCACTACATTTGTACAGAATACGTTTTTAATACATATTGCGGAAGTAGCCCTATGGGGGTTTTCGTTAGAATCCGAAATCGAGGTTCGAGCCCTCGCTTCCGCTCAACCATTACGAAGAAGCAATGCGGGGTGCATAAAACGTGATGCAGTTAACGGATGGTGCCGAAAAGCCTGACACGACGGAAAGACGCCGAAAGGCTGTATCATGGCTTGCCCCGCGGCTCGATGTTTTTACACGGCCTCCGGTTGTATTCCGGAGGTTTGTAGGCAGAGTTATTAGTTAGAGATGGATATACGCACACAGAAAATCAAGGAGTCTCTATTAGACCCTAACGACGGTCAACTCGAGGGTTTGCCTTCAAATCCGCGCAAGTGGAGCGAGGAGGAACTCGAGAATCTTAAGAAAAGTATTCTCGAAACCCCGGAGCTGCTTGAGGCGCGTGGGATTATAGTTGTCCCGAACAATGGAAGATACATTGTCCTCGGAGGCAATATGCGTCTCGCTGCCCTGCGCTCCCTCGGATGGACAGATATTCCCTGCATTGTGCTCTCGGAAAACACTCCCGCAGAAAAACTGAGGGAGATTGTCATCAAGGACAACGGCTCGTTCGGTGAATGGGATACTTCAATGCTTGCCGCTGACTGGTCAGACCTTCCCCTCGACAGCTGGGGGGTCGATGCGGACTGGTCGGTTGATGCCGAGGCTGCCGTGAATGATGAATCAGCAGAGGAGGATGACTTTGATGAAAGCACCGACATCGTGGAGACGCGATGCAAGCTCGGGGAGCTCTGGGAACTCGGAGCGCATAGATTAATGTGTGGCGATAGCACTGACACACAGACACTTGAAGCATTAATGGGGGGGGTATTAGCTGATATGTATCTTACTGACCCGCCATACAATGTTGATTACACCGGAGGCACGAAGGACATGCTTAAGATAGCAAATGACTCAATGCCTGATGAGAAATTCAAAACATTCCTCACAGCAGCATTTACTACTGCAAACAAACATCTTAAAGCCGGAGGTGCATTTTATATTTGGCATGCCGACTCAGAAGGTTTTAATTTTCGTTATGCCATACACGAAATAAATGAGTGGCTTTTAAAACAGTGTCTGATATGGAATAAAAATGCCCTCGTCCTTGGTCGTCAGGATTATCAGTGGAAGCATGAGCCGTGCCAGCCAGCCGGAACAAAAGTAAGAACACCAAACGGGGAAATGCCGATAGAGGAGCTTAAAGACGGTGACAGAGTTATCAGTTACGATAAATATGCCGGAGTTATAAAAGGCTACAAGGACGGATTAGCCATTAAAACGGCTTCGCGCCATTACGCCGGAGACATTTACGGAATTGAAGTAGGCGACCGTAAAACGTGGGCGACAGATAACCATCGTTTTACAGTACGATTTCATGACGCCGGGCGAAAAATTTGGTGTGTCTATTTAATGAAACGTGGGGCGTGGTGGCGAGTTGGAATAACCGAAACATACAATTCGCGAGGTTTTGGATTGAAGCAACGGATGCGACAAGAAAACGCAGACGAAGCATGGATATTAAAGACATTCAATACAAGAGCGGAAGCACAATGTTACGAACAAATAGCAGCGGTAAAATACGGCATACCTTATACTTATTGGGAGGTGGACTCAAAACCCGTTCCAAGCGGCTATGTCATACGAACGAAAGAGCAAATAGAGTGGATATATAGCCATTTCGACGCATACGAACTAAGAGGAAAGGCAGAAACGCTATTACGAGCATTCGGGCGTAGAATTGAATACCCTCTCATTACAAGGGAAAACCGCGACCACCATTTAAGCACAAGGGTGACAACAGACATAAGAGCTTGCAATATTATTCCGCACATAATGGAATTGCCGATACCGTATGATAAATACGAAGGCACACATACGTTTGAATGGATGCCAATAACGGAAGTTGAACGTAAGGCATACGATGGTACTGTATATTCTCTTCAAGTAGAGAAGTACGAACATTATATAGCCGATGGGATTGTTACGCATAATTGTTTGTATGGCTGGAAGTCAGGAGCTGCGCACTATTTTATAGACAGAAGGGATTTTACCACCGTCTTTGAAGATCAGAAGAGCATAGATATTAACTCAATGAAAAAGCAGGAGTTAAAGGAATTGTGCGCCCGGTTGCTGCAGACGAACATCCCGACAACGGTTATCGATGAGCGGAAGCCGTCTGTCAATGCCGAGCATCCCACAATGAAGCCGGTACGGCTCATGGGCCGGCTCATATCCAACAGCTCCAGGCCTGGCGAGATTGTCCTTGATACTTTCGGTGGAAGCGGCACAACCCTCATAGCCTGTGAACAGCTCGGACGCAAATGCAGGATGGTGGAGCTTGACCCCCACTATTGCGATGTCATTATTGCGAGGTGGGAGAAGCTGACTGGTGAAAAAGCTGTTAAAATATCATAGATATGCAAATGGATGACTGGAATATAGATGGAGCGCAATGGCAAAGTCCTCAGAAAAGCATAACCGACACTGACGAATCAGTGTCGAAGCGCAGTTCTGATAGACGCCAGACTGAGTGCCATGAAATATCAAACAGCTATTTATATCGCAGAGCATTCGGTGAGACTCAGCTATTTGATGTTCTCGGAACCGAAGGGCTGAAAGAAGGTATAAGCTATCACATTCTCACTGGAGGCAATGTGGACAGCCTTTCATTCTTACGTTACATACTGCGCTTTCACTCTTTGGATTACCTCCTGTTCTCTACGTGGTGCATGGCTGCCGAGGATATCCTGCAATTCAGGGAATGGATGGATGACAGCCGCATAAAGAAAATGGATGCGTATGTCGGAGAGATATTCCCAAATACCTACAGGGTTGAGTGGCAGATGCTCAACCGGCTTTTCGATGAGAAGAAATGCGGCAGGATTATCTGCTTTCGCAACCACTCGAAGATTTACGCCGGATGGGGAGGTAACTTCTACTTCTCTGTTGAGAGCAGCGCGAACATCAACACCAATCCCCGGCAGGAAAACACCGTGATAACCGTTGACAAGGGACTGGCTCTCTTCTATAAGGATTGTTTTGACAAAATAAGATAATTTATCATGGCAAAAAAAAGAGGATGCAGAGGAAAATACAGTGAGCTTGCGCCTGTGGTGCTCCAGCGGCTGACCGAGGGAGACAATATCACAACGGCCTGCAGGCACGCTGGAATACACGTCGACTCCTTCTATTCGTGGCTTAACAAAAAGCCCGAATTTTCCGAAGCGGTCAAAAAGGCACAAGAGACATTTCGGGCTAATATTCAGGCTAAACTGGAGGCAACATTGTGGGAAAAAGCTTTAGGCGGCAAAAGAATTGAGGAAACGACCACGGAATATGCTGCGGGACCGGACGGAAAACCAATAATTGTCAAGCAGAGGAAAACAACAAAAACGATGAACTCTGATACAGGCGCCCTTATTTTTGCCCTCACGAATGTTGACCCCGAGAAGTGGAAAAACAGGCAGAAGCAGGATGTCGAGGCAAGAGTCAATGCTTTCGAGCAGCTCATGGAGGAACTGCCAGACGAGGAGGAACTGCCTGATGTAAAATGATGATATGGATGAGAGGTTGCGGAGAAAGATGCTGTACCGGATGCAGCTGTGGAGAAATGACTGGAATCTTTTTTGCCGGGAAGTGCTCAGGGCAGACCTTGACGATGAGCAGAAAGCTATCATAAGGGCTGTTCAGCACAACAAAAGGGTTGCCGTTTCGTCCGGAACCAGCCGAGGAAAGGATTACGTTGCGGCGTGCTGCGCTCTCTGCTTCCTCTACCTCACCCCGGTTATAAGGAAGGGCGAGCTCCTCCGTAACACAAAGGTGGCACTGACCGCTCCTACCGGAAGACAGGTGGAGACGGTCATGATGGGAGAAATCGGCAAACTGATGCAGAGGACAAGAGGCCTCCTTCCAGGTCGAGTGCTTGCCAACTCCATCAAGACAAACTACACAGAATGGTTTCTTGTCGGATTTAAGTCGGCAGAGAACAACACTGAGGCATGGTCTGGATTTCATGCCGCGAACACGATGTTTGTTGTCACAGAAGCGTCTGGGGTGGCTGACGAGATCTTCAATGCCATCGAGGGAAACCTTCAGGGCAACTCGCGTCTGCTTATCGTGTTTAACCCAAACATCACGACAGGTTACGCCGCCAGGGCAATGAAGTCGGACCGCTTCGCCAAATTCAGACTCAACTCCCTGAACGCGGCAAATGTTCTTGCGAAACGTGAGATTTATACGGGTCAAGTGGACTACGAATGGGTCAGGGATAAAGTGGAGCACTGGTGCAGCATGATCTCGGCTGCGGAGTTTAATGAGGGAGAGGGAGATTTCAAATGGGAGGGCGGACTTTACAGGCCCAACGACCTGTTCCGCGTCAAGGTGCTCGGGATGTTTCCGAAGGTGGCAGAGGATATACTCATTCCCTACGAGTGGATAGAGATTGCCAACAGGAGGTGGATAGAGATGGATGCCGAGGGATTCACTCCTAGGATGTCATGCCGCCTGGGCTCGGATGTAGCGGGCATGGGCAGGGATTCGAGCATTCTATGTCCGAGGTACGGAAGCTGGGTTGAGAGATTTATCGTTCATCATTCTTCGGGCAAGGCTGACCACATGCACGTCGCCGGTATGCACGTTGAGTATTTGAAGAAGCCAGGGGCAATGGCTTTTATAGATACCATCGGTGAGGGTGCGGGAGTGTTTTCAAGATTGCAAGAACTCGGATTCGATAACGCATATTCGTGTAAATTCTCTGAAAGTTCAGGAGACAACAAGGATATTACCGGACAGTATAGTTTCGCGAACATGAGGGCCTACTGCTACTGGGCTCTTCGAGACTGGCTTAATCCAAAGAACGGATTCGGCCCTGCGCTTCCTCCTGACGACAGCCTTACGGAGGAGCTGACGGATACGCACTGGAAGTTCCAGAGCAACGGAAGCATCATTATTGAGAAGAAGGACGATATCAAGGCGAGGATAGGCAGGTCGCCGGATCGTGCGGATGCCCTTGCCAATACGTTTTATCCTGTCTTCGAGCAGAAGATAAGTGATGAGGAAATTTTGGCTGATTTGCTGTGATTATGTATATTTGCATTGTGTCATGTTTTCTTTTGACGATCTAAGCGTGACATTGCTCGCCCGTCGGTTCTCCCGGCGGGTTTTCTTTTGTAATTTTTCTGTAATTTCTCCAAAATAATTTGAAATTTTCTTGCATAATTCAAATATTCTCCTTATCTTTACAATGTCAAAAGAAAACAACAACACACTAAAGATTAGAGCAATGCAAGCAACTTACATATATAATGAGGGTTTTAACACCCCGCGAAAATTAGCAAATAGATGCCTAAAAGCATTTAGCGATATCCAAGACTATAATAACGGTACAATTCGCAACCCTTGCGAACTTGCAAGCTCATATATGAAAGACGGGCGCACGCTCATACAGACAATTTACGAAGATGGCGAAGTAGATTATAATGATGGGTGGTACGTCGTTGAGGTGAACGAATTTCACATTTACGTGGACTTCACCGGAATTGCGGCAGCTCAAATGTTTGGTGAAAATGGCAAGTACGACTATATAATTAGTCCAGGATTAGAAGAAATGGAATAAAGAAAATGTAAATACAAAATTCTTGTAATCAATATCATGGAAACAATGAAAAAGCTCGAAAAGATAGCAGCTGAACTTTCTAAAATAGGCGGCAGCACAAAAACCATAGCAAGAAGAAGGGCCGAGTTATTCGAGGTCCTCTGCGACAAGGCGGGGATCAAGTACGAGTTCGTTGGCGACCGTCCCAAAGGTCGTTCATGTGGGGTTGTAGAGATGAGTGGATGCTACAGGGTATTCATCCGCTGCGGATACGGCAAGTATAACTACGCACCCTGTTATGAAATCAGTAAATAATCCATAGCGATATGAAAGCAACTATTCATCAAATAGAGCAAGTTGTTTTAGTGCTCACTGCCAGTGAAAAACAGCTCTTGAAAGACACGATTAATCATGGCGCATGGGGTGATTCGGCATGGGAGTTCCTTGATGAGAGCGGCAAGGTGGAAACGGTAGCGATGTATGGTTATTGCACCAATGATGCACATCTTGCCGGACACTTCAAAGGTCGCCAAGTGGCAGCAATATTCAAGTCGATATACAAGAAGTTGTGCCCGGCTGTTAACAATCAGGTCGGCAGATACATATCCCATTGCAACGACTGGTGGGGAGACGGGTCCGGTGATATGGTGTTCATCAGGGAGGGGTATCACTCTGCATTTGAGGAATGGGCTTCGGAAAAGGGATTTAAGGATGAACAGGGCGCACTCCGTCACAGCATAAGCCGCGAGGATCTCGGCGACCTCTACCAAAGACTAGACAACTTCATTGCCGACCTTACCTATGAGGAGACGGAGCATAACCGGGATGCGTTCAACGCGGTAAAGACAATTATTCATCAGAGAATGCAGGAAAAATAAAAGAATATGGAATACGGAAACAAAATGACCAGGAAGCAGTTCCTGGAATTGCCTGTAAAGGCATGGGATGAGACCAAGGATTACTCGGCTATTATTGTAGTCCCTACTGGGAGGAAGCATGACAGCGGCTTTGCACTCATGGCTCTTGTAGGATGCGATGAGAGAGGTGTGCCGTCCGAGATTGCGGCATACTGCGACGATCTGCAATGGATAACCAAGGTCACTGTGTACGGATTTCAGTGCGATATGTTCTACAAGAACAGTTGTCTGAGATTTCACTCCAATGAGTTCAAATTCCGTGTCGGATGCAGTCTTTCGACCACGGAGGTGGAGATGATTAGGAAATAAGCGCCCACAGCATTGCTTGGCTTGACAAATTTTGTCAATCTGTTAAGGCCGGAGAAATCCGGTCTTTTCTTTTATGGGGCAGGAAGACTATATAGCATATAATCAGAGAATTGTGATTTTGGTATTTTTAAGCAAATGGTAGCAAATGCAAGCAATTGTAAGCAATTGCAAGCAAATGGTAGCAAATGCCCCCTTGATAATGATAATGATAATGATTATGATAATGAAAAGGGGGTGTGGGGGAAAAACGCGCGCGAAGAGGCCCCCCCACTCCCACTGTGCAAGAGACAGGAAAATTCAAGTCCTGTCTCTTTTTTTGCACATTTTTCACAAATTCATTTACGCATCTACACTTTTAATAACCAAGGCATTAAAACCACTTTTACGCATTTAATAACATTCATCGTTATTAATACGTTATTAGGTCTCACATTCTGCTTCTCACGACCTTTGCTCTCTTAACTGAGAAGAAAACTCTCTTAACTGAAAAGCATTTAAAGCTTTATAATACAAGGCGTTACTCATTAATCTTAGTTAAGAGTATTAACTGCTCTTAACCGATTCTTACAATCCTTCTGTCCACCTTTGCATATTTTTCACTTGCAATAAGTATTTCAAGAGTCTGCGCAGCACAAACCCACGCTGCTATTTGATGTATTTTACACGTACCTCCATCGCTTTACAAACCTCACCGAGGTTTTGACATAAATAGAATATCTGTCATTTCAGGAACACTTCTTTTCCAATTTCTTCCCTTAACCCCTATTTCAGCCCCATTCTGTCCTTTTTCGGAACTTTCTATTTGTTTAGCAAATAGTTTGGGGATAATTTTGTTTCAGAAGTAGGTGCGGATGCACACTTGCTGATGCGACATGGCTTCGTTGTATGTCCGCGAGCGGGCAGACGCACCGCAGACAAGTTTAACCAAAAATCAACAGAAGCAATGGAAAGAAAACAGCGAGTCTACTTGCGGTTGAAGACGAAAGCAAGGGCGTTCGGCTTCAACAGAAAACAGCTCATGGGTGTCGCCGCAGACATAGCCGACAAACTTGAGGCTGACGAGAATGCCCCCGAGGAGGAACTTGACGCGGAGATTGACAAGGCGATTGATGCGGTAATCCCCTCGCTCAAACTTGCTCAGTCCCTCGCCGACTCACAGATGGAGGAATGGCGCAGGAAGAATGAGACAACCGAGGCTGACGATGACGATGATGACGCACAGGACGATGATGCGGCATCGAGCAAATCCGGTCAGCGCGGAAAATCAAAGACAAAATCCGGAGAGGGAGACGACGGCATCCCCGAATGGGCCAAGGGCCTCATGGAGTCAATCAAGACGCTCTCTGAGGACGTCGGGTCAATCAAGGGCGACAAGATCGCGACCTCGAGACGCGCAAGGCTCGAGGAGCTTGTCAAGGACTCGGGAACATTCGGAAGCAGCAAGCTCAAGGACTTCGCAAGAATGAAGTTCGACAGTGACGACGACTTCGACGACTATCTCTCAGAGGTCAGGACAGACCTCGACGCCTACAACAAGGAGAACCCCAGGGGCGGCAAGAGCACGATGGGAATTCCCCCGGTGATAGGCTCCGGAAAGAAAGGGAACGAGGATGATGTGCTGAGTGAGGACGACATCAAGGCGCTTGTTCCCGGCGACCCTCAGTAACGGACAATTAACAACAAAAACAAGAAAAGACATGGAAAAGCCTTATGCAAGCTATTCTGACGAGGGCAGGGTTATATCCCCAGGCCTCGATTCTGTCGTTATCAGGCACTATGTCGCAGGAATAGTCGGAGGCCGCACCCTCGATGTAACCGGGTTCCCGGAGAAGGTCATCAAGGCGGGCCACGTGATTATCCGCGACACAGTGAACGACATCTACAAGCCCATGCCCGTGCAGGACGGAGCCTACGGTTCCCTTCCCGGAGACCACGAGTACGTGGGCGTGCTCCGCTCTACCGTGACCGCCGACTGCCCCACAGCGGCAATCATGTACTCGGGAGAGGTCAACGACGTAGCCTCCCCCTACCCTGTCGACACAATCAAGACAGCACTTCTCGCAGCAGTTCCCACACTTGTTTTCAAGCATGACTAAAGGACTGATACAAAGAAAGTAAAGCAAAAAAGAAAGAAGTAAAGTTATGGAAAAATCCCTTTTTATTGAATACGTGAGCAGGGTGTGGCCCAGACTCTCCCTCTATGTCAGGGAGCGGTACAACCGTCTGGCCAACAAGCCCACCTATCTGCACAAGCAGTGGCTCACCAGGGTCTACTCCGCTGACCAGAAATGGGAGGGCACCTCGGCCAACACCTCATACGTGATGGCGGATATCGTGGCTCTCGACTCCCCTCTGCCCGTCAAGAAGCGTGACGCCATCGCAACCGCGAGCGGAAAGCTTCCGAAAGTAGGTATGAAGAAGAAGCTGTCAGAGACGGATATCAACAACATCAACATCATGGTCGCGCAGCTCGCGACCATCGACAATGCAAACGGCAGGCGCGACCAGCTCAACCGTATCTTCAACAACATCCTCGATGATGGAAACAAGTGCTCCGTCGGCATAGACGAGAGGTGCGAGGCTATCTTCCTCGAAGGTCTGTCCAGTGGGGTTGTGGCCGTTCCCGACGAGGACAACGTAGGCACCGCGATCCGCGTGAACTACGGCTACTACCCCGAGAACACTTTCGGTGTCGAGAAGAAAGGTGAGGTGTCCGCTGACGACATCGAGAGGGTGACCAACAAGATCAACTCCGACGGCAACACCGCAACCTACGGACTCATCGACCTCGCTACCTACCGCAGGCTCAGGAAGTCAAGATGGGCAAGGGAACTTGTCGCCTCCAGCAACAACCAGAGCTTCACCGACGACACCGTGCTTAAGGTGCCCACCGCCGCGGAGTTCAACGCCGCCGTTCAGGACGAGTACGGCTTCCAGTTCTACACCATCAACAGGAGCTGTCTTGTCGAGAAGGACGGAAAGAGGAAGTCCATCAAGCCCTTCAAGGCAAACCGCATCGTGTTCCTCCCCTCTATCGACAACGTGGGTTCTCTTGTGTGGAGCAACACCGCTGAGGCGACAAGAAGGGTCAGCGGCGTGGAGTACAGCGTCGTTGATGAGTACAAGCTCATCAGCCGCTTCTCTCATACAGACCCCCTGCAGGAGTTCACGATGGGCCAGGCCCTCATCCTTCCCGTCATTGAGAACGTTGACCAGATCTACGTGCTCGACTTCGACGAGGCTCTTGAGGTAGACACCGAAGCAGAGGGAAGCGACACCTCTGATACCAACGTGACTATTTGGGGCAGGACTTATGTCAAGGCCGACATGATATCCGCCCTGCAGTCCCTCGGTTCCGATGTCAAGACAGGGGCGACTGACGCGGAGGTGATAGCCGCCGTGAACAGGCTCGACGACCTCGGAAAGAAAGCGCTCGCCGGTATGTTCCCGGCTATTGACGTGACCAAACTTTCATTTACCAGTGCTGCCGACCAGACTGGCAAGAACGTCACCGTGACCGGAAAGGGCACCGTGACCGCCACAAGCGACCAGACCGGATGGTGCACCACTTCGGTAAGCGGCAAGACCGTTACCGTGAAGGTGCAGCAGAACAGCTCTGCAGCCAGGACGGCGAACGTGAAGATCACTCAGAATAACCGCAGTGTTGTTGTAAGCGTTTCTCAGGAAGCGGGAGAGTAGTGTATGAGAACCGTCCTGCAGGCACTGATAGACGAGATTGACTACCCTTTCCCCGAGGGGAAGATGCTCAACAGACTTGCTGTCCGCGGCCTTGAGCCTGACGACATCGTGTCTGCCGGCATCCTCTCGGGAAAGGAGTTCCTCGGAGCCAAGGCCGACTGCCTGATGGAACTTGTCTTTGCCCCGAACTTCACCGAGGCGGACAAGTCCATCAGTCTGCCGGACAGGGACGCAATGCTGCGCATGGCCAATTCGATTTACGTATCCATCGGCGAGACTGACAAGGTTCAGGGTGTGCCGACGGTATATGTCGGGGAGGATTAGGCTATGGCGGTGCTGCGGAGAATGCCGAACATCATCATGAGGCAGATTGTCTCTGAGGGCTACAAGGATGAGAATGGAGACTGGCATGAGGGAGAGAAGTCATGGAGCGAGCCTATGCGGTGTGATGCCGTTCCTGCCGGAAAGGCCAATGTCATCACATATGAGGATGGAAGCACCGCGACCTACACCTTTACCGTCTACATGAATCCAGGAGATTACGGCTTCAAGCTCGGGGATACCGTCAGTCTTAACAGGTACGGTCATGAGTACATCCTCACAGTCAAGGGTGTGCATCCGTACCAGCATCAGTACAAGCTGTGGGTCTAGAATGCAGAATCCATGGGAATAACCCTCACTAACGGAAAGGAGTTCAGGGCTGCCCTCGAAGCGGAGGTAAGGCGCATTGATACCCTTACAGTGTATGCCCTTTCCTATCTAGGAGAGCAGACCGTGGCAATGGCCCGCTCACGCTCTGCCGAAGAGAGCTGGGTTGACCGCACCGGAAACCTCAGAAGCTCGGTGGGGTATATCGTACTGCGTGACGGGAAGATAGTGGAGTCATCGGACTTCGGCCAGGTGCTCCAGGGCGGAGAGGGTTCAGATACGGGCCGCAGGTTCGCCGAGGAGATAGCCAGGAGCATCCGCTCCGACTACGCTCTTGTCGTGGTTGCCGGAATGAACTACGCCTCCTACGTGGAGGCGATAGAGGGCAAGGATGTTCTGGCCGGGCCGGAGCTGTTCGCAAGGAAAAGACTCCCGGGGATGCTCAGGCAGCTCGAAAATCAGATCATGAGATGAAGACGGACATCGACATAAAGGACGACATCTACGGCGTGCTGCAGGGCACCCCGATACATCAGGAGGTGACGGGAAACCTCTGCAAGCAGGGCCGTGAGACAGACCTGGAGGATATCTGCATATCGGTTTTGAGCAATCAGAACGGAGAGGAGCAGACGGCCGTTGTCAATGTCAATATCTACGTTGCTGACATAAGGAGGGATGATGAGTTCATCATCAACGACCAGCGGTGCAGGCTGCTTGCCGGCATCGCGGGTGAAACCCTTAAGAGAGGTTACGGAAAAACATGGAGATTCGAGTTGGACACGCAGCATATCGAGGCTGTGGACGGGAGAAACGAGCACTGCATCAACAATAGACTCATTTATTATCAATTCAACGCAAATTACTAATTAACAAGGAGGTACGTTATGTTATCATGGGGAAAACCAAAAATATTCGTAAAGGGATTGGGGAGCACCGACAACAAATGGCGTGAGGTCCCCACTCCTGCCGAGGGCACTACCGAGCTTCAGACCGAGAAAGGGGAGAAGACAGAAGCAAGGGTTGAAGGAGGTGACAACGAGGATGTGCGCTACAACAAGAACAACTACGCTCTTGTTTTCAATGTCCGCAAGGGTGTCGGAAGAGAGGCTCCCATCAAGGATGATGAGGGTCTTGTAGCCGATAATTACTCTGTCGCACTGCAGCCTGAGGACCCTGCTGCTCCAGGATTCATCATCGACAAGTCGGAAGTATCGGTGGAGGATACTTTTACCGCGGCTGACGGAGCAGTTTGGTCCTACACATTTGACGCTCTGAAGCCTGCTTCGGGCAAGAAGGTGAAATGGGGCACCATCTCTGTTTCCGGCTCTGGTGACAGTCTTACCGTCAGTGGTACTGGAGGAGACTTCGGTGACAGTTAACCGCAACCCTTTTTCTTCACAATAGTTTGTTACACATCGCCGGGCAGGGGTTCGACTCCCCTGTCCGGTACAATCAGATAAAGCCACATATGGACAACGATATCGACAGACAGCTCCGCGGAACTCTTACAGGCCGGGCCGAAGAGTTCACCATTGACGGTTATGACGGGATTCTTAGGATTCACCACCCGTCATACGGTGTCTCCGTCCTTGCGATGGAGGCTTTGGAGGATGCCGGACTTGACAGTCGCGCTCTTGCGCTGGACCCCTGCCAGGAAATACTCAGGCTTGCTTCGGTGAATAAATCTGCTGTATGCCGCGCGATAGCACTTTACACTACTTCGACAAAGGAGGAGGCATTGGGCGACTTCGCCAGAGATATAACAGCCATGCTTGAAGAGCTTATGACCGTGGATGAGGCGGCCAGAGCTGCTGTAATCTGCCTGAGCATGGATGACGTGGAGAAGTTCATGAGACACTACGGGCTGAGCCGTGAGAGTGACAGGTATGCCAGGGCTGCAAAGGTGAAGACTCAGAAATCCGACTCGGTAAGTTTCGGTGGACTGACAATATACGGCTCTCTGTTCGATCCGGTTATGGAGCGTTACGGATGGACTCTTGACTACGTGGTATGGAGTATCAGCTACGCAAATTTAAGGATGATTGCGGCTGATATGCCGAGAACCCTCTACATGACAAGGGAGGAGAGAAGAAAGGCCGGAATAACCAATGAGAAGGTTGTAAGGGCAGAGACGATAAAGGATATAAACAAGCTCAGGGAGATGTTCCCGGATTAGCATATGCCAGGACTGAACTTCAACATAACGGCGAACGACAGCGACTTCAAGCGCAAGCTGCGGGAGGTCGATGCCAGTGTGTCCAGGACTACCAAGTCAATCGAGTCCAGCGGCCAGAGCGTGGAGTCCTATTTCAGGAAGATGACGGCCGGGGCTGCGGCTCTCGCAGCCGGCTTCTCGGCCAGGGAGCTTGTCTCCAGCATCGTACGAACAAGGGGCGAGATGCAGCAGCTCGAGGTGGCCTTCACCACGATGCTGCAGTCCGGGGAGAGGGCATCGGCCCTCCTTGCCGACGCGGTGGAGTTCGCCGCCAAGACCCCGTTCGACCTTCAGGGAGTGGCAGGGGGCATACGGCAGCTGCTCGCCTACGGTACGGCCGCAGAAGATGCCATCGACACCGTGGAGATGCTCGGCAACGTATCTGCAGGACTCTCCGTTCCTCTTAATGACATGATATACCTGTACGGCACTCTGAGAGCACAGGGACGTGCAATGACCGTGGATATACGTCAGTTCGCAGGCCGGGGCGTTCCCATCTATGAGGAACTTGCCAGAGTGCTTGGTGTCACACGGCAGGAGGTGTCGGCCCTTATTACCGAGGGTAAGGTGGGATTCCCTGAAGTTGAGCAGGCTTTCAGAAACATGACCTCAGAGGGAGGTATGTTCTACAATCTGATGAGGGAGCAGAGCAAGACCATTACAGGGCAGATATCCAACCTGCAGGACAGCATCAGCCAGACGTTCAACTCCATCGGTCAGCAGAGCGAGGGCGTGATAACCTCCGCCATCAGCGGCCTTTCGTGGATGGTCGAGCACTACCGCGAGCTTGCGAAGGTGCTCGGGGTTGTCGTCGCGGCTTACGGCTCCTACCGTGCGGCGCTCATAGCAGTCAATGCTGTTCAGGCCATAACCGTATCGGCTAAGAATATCTCCGCGTTCATATCCCTTGCAAGGGGCATCACCACGGCCAAGGACGCGATGGCACTGCTGAACCTCACGTTCAGGGCCAATCCCATAGGTCTTGTGGTGTCCGGCATCACCACCCTTGTGACGGTGCTCCTCACCCTGAGGAAGCGCAGCAACGACGCTGCCAGGGCGGCGGACGAGGCCCGCCAGACGATAGCGGACGAGACGGCTGAGGTGAACCGGCTCGCGAAGTCCCTTGCCGACACCAATACAGGCGAGGACGAGCGCAGGAAGATAATGGAGAGGCTCAGGGAGCTTGCCCCGCAGGTCGTATCCGGCATTGACGAGGAGAACATATCTCTGCAGGAGCTGAACACCAGCCTGGAGCAGTACAACGAGCTGCGCAGGGCCGAGGCGTCCGTGCAGGGCTTCGCCTCCGAGATAGGACTTGACAAGGCAGCGGACAGCCTCGCCGAGGCCAGGGAGAGGATGGAGAGGGAGAGGACGGAGATAGTCTCCATATGGACGGACATCTCGGAAAACATCAGCAGGATGAGATTTGAGAACGATGAGCTGCCCGCTTCGCTGACAGAGTTCTTCGACAGGCTCTACGACGACTCTCTCGGCATCGAGGAGAGGGTCAATATGATAAGGAGGTACTACAACACCCTGTCCACCTCATTCAAGGTCTCGCACGTTGCGGATGAGAACCTTCCTTTCCTTACGGAGGCTCTTGACGGAGTGAGCTTCCGCGACTACGACAAGGCCCTGAGCAATCTGTCAAGCGCCGAGATGCGCTACGCCTCCGACAAGGAGCAGGTGCAGCAGAGGATAAGGGCTACGGCTGAGGCGATGTCGGACGACCTGCAGAAGCAGCAGGAGATAATCGAGTCCCTGAGCAGGGCTTTCTTCCCGGATGACTTCAGGGCCTCCGGCATGGGTACTGGTGCTGAGGAAGGAAAGGGCATCCTTGCCGTCGACTTCGCCACGCAGGTCAGGGAGGCCAAGGCCCGCATCGATGAGGCGAGGAAGGCTCTCGAAGATCTTAAGGCCGGTATCATCCCGGCTGAGTCCGAGGGTGACGCCGCATTCAGCTTCGCCGCCGCCATCAAGGAGCAGGAGAAGGCGCTAAAGGCAGCGCAGGGCGAGTACAACACGCTCATAGGTTACGACCCTAAGCAGGCGCAGAAGGACGCGGACGAGGTTCTAGCAGTACGCGAGGAGGCCGAGAGAGCGGAGTACGAGCTGGCCAGGAAAGGAGTCCAGGACAGGATAGAGCTGCTGGAGATGGAGAAGCGGCGCGAGCTCGAGGTCATTCAGGCGAGGATTGACGCCGCTAGGTCTGACGACGAGCGGGGTTCGCTGCAGCGGCTGTACAACGCCACAGCAGGTATCTATGACGCTGATATCAGGGCGGAGAGGGACAAGGTCATGAAGGAGGAGACCGAGTATCTCAACGACCTTCTGAGGGAGACCGCCACCTACCAGCAGGCGCGTCTGGACATGGAGGAGGAGTTCGCCCGCAAGCGCAGGGCGATGTACGCCGATGAGTCCATGACTGAGTTCCGAGACGGCTTCGGCCAGGGCAACCGTGACAGCCTGGACACGCAGGAGCGTGAGGCCCTTGACGAGCTGGACATGACCTACGCGATGAAGAGCGCGAGGTTCAGGGAGTGGGCTGAGGTCGTTGCGGACATGGGCATTGTCGAGCTGAGGGCCATGCTTGAGAGGGCCAGGGCCGCGCTGTCCGAGTACACTTCCACCGAAGGCGGTGAGTACTCTCAGGAGGCCGCCGAGGCCGCGGCGCAGATCCAGGTCCTCACCGATGCGATAGACGGCTTCAACAAGAAGCAGGAGGAGAGTGATGGCGACACGGAGAAGTCGACGGCGAACTGGACCGAGCTGCTCGGCGTCATAAGGGATGCGTCCTCTACCTTCACTGAGCTGGGCAGCGCGATTGGCGGTACTGCCGGCGAGCTGCTGTCCTCAATAGGCGCCCTGTCTTCCGCCGTCATATCTATGGCTACGGGCATTCAGGCAGCCGCGACAGCTGTATCGGCCCTGGAGAAGGCGAGCGTCATACTTACTGTCATATCCGCAGCCATCAAGGTAGTGTCGTTCTTCACCAGTGCGGCAAAGGAGAACGAGGAGGCCAATCTTGCCGCCTCCAGGGCTGCGATGGAGTATGCGAACTCACTGAGGGAGCTTGCTGATGCGAAGCGGCTCGCTGCATCGGAGACAATATTCGGCACTGACGAGCTGGGGCAGCTTACAACATACAACAACATACTCAGTGAAAGGCTGAGGGAGCTCAGGAGGATATACGACGAGTATGTTGACATGCGCTACAATTTCTATGCGTCCCAGTACGGTGAGCTGTTCACCAGCGGTGAGCTTCCGGCCAGCACCACTACCATACAGTCAGACAACAGAAGCTGGCTCCAGAAATTTTTCGGGAGCAACAAGAATGTCTCGGCGTTCAACCTTGCGACGCTTTTCGACGAGGCCGGGAACATAGACTGGGACATGTACGAGAGTCTCCTAGCGTGGTATGACCAGTATGCCGAGGGAATAGACGAGAGCCACAGGCAGATGCTGGACGACATGATAGCCCAGATTGACGCCTACAAGGAGGCCCTTGACGGAATAAGGGAGTTCGCCAACTCCCTCTTCGGGAATGTCGCATCTGATGTCGCGGATGCAGTGCTCAGCGGAACGGGGAATCTTGAGGCTGAGATGGATGAGATTCTTGCCGACATCAACAGGAAGGTAGTGAAGGCGATGATCGAGAATCGCGTTATTGCCGATGTGTTCAATGACGACCTGCAGGAGGACATCATAGAGGCCCTCAAGAACGGTGACGTCGCCCTTGCCAATCAGCTTTTCCAGGGCGGTATGGACCGGATAGAGGGCATTCTGCCGGACCTCAGGGAACTGGCGGAAAGTGTCGGTGCGATAGATACGGGCAGTTCCTCATCCTCATCAACGCAGGGTACTGCGTTGTCCAGTGTCTCGCAGGAGAGCTTCGATATGTATTCGGGTAGGGTCGCGAACATTCAGACGCACGTAATTTCAATCGACAAGGGAGTTCTGAGCATGACTACGAACTTCGCTATGGCCGTGAACCTGCTCACGGATATAAGCAATGACACAGCACGGTTGCTGTCTATCCAGAAGGCTGTAGAGAGCACGCAGTCCTATATATCAGAAATTGTTCTTAAAGGAATAAAAATCAGATAGTCATGACAGGAAGATTCAAGATAGACGGAAAGGATGCATGGACTCAATGGAAGGTTGGTGTCTGTGAGGGAGGATACAATCAGTTTGTGTGCTTTCCGGCGATGAAGGAGGTCGAGACAAACGACTGGAATGAGTATGACGGTCTGGAGGCAGACCTTATGTCTCCGGTTGGTGACGGCAGGACTTTTGTCATGGACTTCTTCTGTTCAGGCTCTGGTTCAGACATGGAGTCTTTCCTTTCATATCTGCGCACTCCGTATATTGACGGTGAAGGCGTAAATCACGGAGTTTATCACACCTTCGAAGGCGTTGAGATAGGTGGCAGGCAGGTTGAAGCAAGGGTGGTCAGTTTGGGGAGCGCAGGCCTTGGCAACATGCGCCCTCCACTACTCTTCTCCCTCACATTCGCCGATGATGCGGGGTTTATATACGATGAAGATATCATCATACCGTCAGCCCCCTCTGCTGATTCATCGGATTACTCGATAGACGGAATACCGTTTAAATCCTTTGGAATAAAGATGCTTGAGGGCACTCTTGACAGAGTGCGGTCGGGTTCTGGTGTGAAGGACGGTCTTTCCATAAGCGTGCCGGATGAGCCGGGTGTTATTTATGACACTGGCGCATATCAGAAACGGATGAGTCGGAACATCACTCTTGGATGTCACGCAAAGGCTTCCTCGCTGTCTTCCCTGTGGAGCAGTATGCTCTCTCTCGAAAATCTTCTGTTCAAACCCGGGCAGAGGACTGTCAGAGTATCCCCTCTAGGGGTGTCATTTTATTGTAATTACTCAAGCTGTTCGGTGCAGAATTTCTTTCCAACCAATGCCTGGCTTGATTTCAACCTCACATTCAGAATACTTGGCTGGCTATGAAGATAAAGATATATAAGCAGGATAATACCGTTTTAACAGAGGTTACGGTCTTGGAGGACAGCGTTATCAGCAATGAGATTCGCGGAGAGCACACATTGTCTCTTTCGTTCTCATCAGCGGAGTATTCGGAGATTCCGGAGGGCGCCTACGTCATTCTTGACGGTACTACATACACCCTCTTGTCGCAGAGCAGAGTAACAATGAACAATACACGTTCTAACGAAGTCACAGCAGTATTTGAGGCTGCACAGGCCATACTGTCCTCAATCAGAATGCGCAACCCTGATGATGGAACTTTGAGTTTCCCTTACACTGCAACTGCCGGCGACCATCTAGCTCTCATTATCGCAAATCTTAACAGATACAGCAATAGTAATGAGTGGACTGTGGGAGAATGCGTTGATAATGGAACTGCGAAATTCCTGCAGTATGACTACGTTTCCTGTCTTGATGCCCTTAACTCTATTGCGGACATTTTCGGCACAGAATGGGAAATATCCGGAACGACGATATCCCTGCATAAGGTGGAGTATAACATCAGCAGTCCTCTTGAGCTTGAATATGGGAAGATGAAAGGACTGAGATCAGGGATTGTAAGGGAAATAGCCGCAAGGCCGCTGACACATATTTACACTCAGGGAGGCAGCAGGAATATTGATGCGTCTCAGTACGGAAGTACGATTCTTCTGCTGCCAAAATCCGTTACTTTTAAATATGACGGCAGCAAGTTTGAGGATGAGGCTGGATTCGATAATGACAAGGCCAGGACTTACACTACTGATACTGGAGGAACATATATATCGAGTTTAAAAAATGCATCGCGCTTAGTCAATGAGGGCGTAATAGACTGCACTGACATTTATCCTATCGCTACACATTCTGTAATTGGGTTTGATTACGGCGAGACAGTGCCGTCGTGGGTTACTCTTAATGTCCCTGAAAACCTTGATTACTCGCAGTATGTAATACTCGGTGAATTGCCGACGGTTACCTTTCAGAGCGGCAACCTTCAGGGAAAGACATTCGAGATAAGGCGCAATCAGGACGGCTCTCTTGCAATATCTAAGGAATACACTGAGCTTGGAGCATTTGTGGGATGGAAGTTCATGATAGCCTCAGTTATTGAGAACGGCATTAGGCTTCCTGACCTGCAGTCGGGAATGGTTCCGGAGAACGGAGATACGTGCAGGGTATTCGGCGTTCAGCTTCCGGCTGAGTACATCTGTGATAATGAGAATAAAACAGGAGCGAGCTGGGACATGCTCCGCAGGGGTATAACTTATCTGTATGAATACGAGGACAGCATTTTCTCCCTAAAAGTGGAAATAGACCCTATATGGGCAAGGATCAATTGGGAATATGCAGTTCAGAAGTTCCGAATAGGGGGATACGTAAAGTACATCAACAGCAGCTGGGCTCAGGGTGGAGTAATGCTGCGCATACAGAGCATCAGACAGGGAGTCTCAAATCCATATTCTATAGAAATTGAGCTTGGGAACGGCATTGTAGGAGGAGGCATTCTTAAAGGCCTTGAGGATAAGATTTCCAGGCAGGCTGGTTCGCTATCCGAGCGGGAGAGCAGTCAAAAAACGTTGGAATACAACGTCTCGAATATAGGAGGCAACTTTGTTACTATTGATACCGCGCAGACCATCACAGGCAAGAAGACATTCTCAGAAGACGTTGTGCTCGGCG